>Ga0307375_10000211_pt1 | contig 80363 bp, 70 predicted proteins | sample TR1MG_FD_202531 | JGI IMG/M metagenome (GOLD analysis project Ga0307375, IMG submission 202531) | Soil microbial communities from Risofladan, Vaasa, Finland - TR-1 | ecosystem: Environmental > Terrestrial > Soil > Coastal area > Acid sulfate soil | place: Finland: Risofladan, Vaasa | collected... | reverse complement strand
GCATTCTGATTGTTAAAGAGCCGTCACCCCATCCGGTTGCCCCATCCACCCGATCAATCCCTCCATGGCCCACACGATATCAGCGTGAAGCCAGGTGTGGGAGGGTGGGGTTAATGGAGCGCATACCAAGTGTTCACTAGTGCCCCGTTACATTAGACGTGCCGGCACCAACCCAATACCTCCCTTGCCCACACGAAAGCCTAAAGACCCGGCTATTTAGATGAGGCAACCCAACAACGAGACCGTATCGCGTAACTCTTCAAGTTGATAGGGTTTGGCGATGCGTCCACAAAAGCCATAGGCTGCGAAATCCGCCATAATTGGATCGTTAGAATACCCGCTTGAAACAATCGCCTGGACCTTAGGATCGATGAGCAGCAAAGCCACCATCGTGTCCTTTCCGCCCATACCACCGGGAACCGTGAGATCGAGAATGACGCCAGAGTAAGGTACCCCCTGCTCGATGGCGAGGCGGTAGCGTGCGACGGCTTGGCTCCCGTCCTCGACACATTCAACCTGATAACCGAAGCTTGCCAAAGCTGTGCTGGCAAACCTCCGGATCACCGGTTCGTCGTCCATGAAGAGGATTTTTCCAGTGCCCGACGACGGCGCGATCCGCGGATCCGGCGTAGGCTCCACCTTTTTAGAGGAGGCCGGCAGATAGATGCAAAAGGTTGTCCCCCGCCCGAGTTCGGATTGGACGGTCAAATGACCCTGGTGCTTCTGTACAATCGCATACGAGGTCGCCAAACCAAGTCCCGTGCCTTTCGATTTGGTCGTAAAAAAGGGATCGAATATCTTAACCAAGTGATCTTTTGCAATACCCCCGCCTTGATCCGTGATCATTGTGCGGACATAGTCACCCACAAGCGGCAATCCACTGTCTGCGTCCAAGCTCACGTTTTCCGCAGTCACCGCCACTACGCCGCCTTGCGGCATCGACTGCTGGGCGTTGATGATGAGATTATTGATCACCTGACTCAATTGCCCGGCATCCGCCTCCACGGGCCAAAGATCGGGCGCGATTAAAGACGTGATCTTGATATTTGAGCCGCACAACGCGAAAGCAATCCATTCCGCCAATAACCCGCCCAAAGACAAGACGTTTTGAATGGGCGCGCCGCCACGCGCGAAGATCAGTAGCTGTTGCGCTAGATCGCGCGCGCGCAGACCGGCATACTCTGCCGTCATCAAGTTTTCATACAGTTCGCCATGGGGATCGACTGCGAGACGAGCCAAGCCGATATTCCCAATAATGGCGGTGAGCAGATTGTTAAAGTCGTGAGCGATGCCCCCGGCTAAAATACCGATGGATTCCAGCTTGCTCGACTTCGAAAGCTCAGCGTCCATATGCTCACGTTCGGTCATATCCAGACACGACCCGATATAGCCTGTGAATCGCCCTTCTAGCATCAGCGGGATGCCCACATCCAAGATGAGACGATAGTCACCGCCGTGCTGCCGCAATCGGTATTTCAACTCAAATCGTTTGTGATCCGTGAACGCTCGCGCGTAGTCATCTAAACAGCGCGCCCGATCGTCAGGGTGGATCGCATCCTGCCAGTGATCATTCTTCGCCTGATCGTCCGCGCCACCCACGAAGGTCTGCCAACCCCGATTAAAGTACGTGACACAATTATCAGGATCGCGCACCCAAATCATGACGGGCACGTTGTCGGCAATAGCATGGAACCGGGCCTCGCTTGCGTGTAGCGCCTCCACCGCTCGGGTGCGCGCTGTCACATCCCGGATATTACATTGAATGACACTGCTACCCTCTTCTTCGTAGATATTGCTGACGAACTCGACGGCATGCAATTGGCCGTCTTTGCCTTGCAGCGGCAGATTGTCATAACGGATACGGCCGGTCTTGCGCAACTGAGCGAGCGCGTCATGACTAGAGGCTTCATCGTGGAGCAGCCCGATCTCCCCTAACTCCTTATCGATGAGCTCTGCACGCGTGTAGCCCAGCAAATCGGTGATAAACGGGTTAGCGTCGTTGATCTTTCCGCTGGCCGGATCAAGAATGAGGATGCCGTCCTGCGTGGTCTCAAAAAGACGGCGGAAGCGAATCTCCGAGAGTCGCACACGCTCATGCGCCTCGAGCCGCTCGGTGACGTCTTCAATCGACAAAACGATCATTTCCGTCGCGCCCTCGGCCGATTGCATGCGCCGAGCATTCAACCACATCGTCCGCCGCCCCAAAGTCGGGAAGACGTGAATCACCTGAAAGTCGTTAAAGACGCTATCCCGCGGCAAGATCTCTAAGAGCAAAGTTCGCAGTTCCGGTATATCCCAAGCCCCGCTACTCAAGGCCAGCATGGAGCGGCCCTCGACCTCAGCTGCGGACAAATTGAAGGTCTTATAGAAGGCCTCGTTGGCCGTGTTCACGCGCAGATCGCTACGGAGTGCGACCAATGGAACACGCGCGGTCCGTAGTGTCGCCTCGGCATAGTCAAGCGCCCGCTGAGCCTCTAGCGTGCTGCACTTCAGGGCGTCAATATCCACAAGGACCAGCACCGCCCCATCGATCTGATTATCGGGTGTGACATAAGGCTGAATGCGTAACAGATACCAACGACCATCGCGATCCCGCACCTCGTGCTCCTGAGCGCTCGCGGTATCAATGGCAGCAGCGGTAAAGCGCGCCAAGTCAGGGCAATCGAGCCGATGCGAAATCCCGGTGATCGACTGACCGATGTCGGAAGCCAACAGATTAAAAAGCGGGGTCGCTCGGAGCGTGAAGCTCCGTATCCGTAATTCGCGAGAGAGCACCACAATGGGAAGATTGACGCTGACCTGGAGATTTGTCATATCGTTATTCAAGCGACCCATTTCTAGATTGCGGCGCGCCATTTCCGCATTAACGGTGATGAGTTCCTCATTAGCCGAATCGATCTCCTCTTGAGAGGTCTCTAGCTGTTCATTCGTACTTTGCAGCTCCTCGACAGCCGACTGAGCTTCTTCATTGGTCGCCTGGAGTTCTTCGTTGGCGGTCTCGTACTGATCTTGCAGCGCTTGCGCATAGTCTCGCGCCTCCTCTAGCTCCTGCTCCAATTGCTGCACGCGGCGCAGCCCCCCCTTCTGGGCGGCGCGGCTCGCTGGGGCCTGTCTGTCCGAACTAGCGGCCTCCGCGCAGGGGGCGCCCGCTCCACCGTCATCGAATACCACCAAGTAATGCGGGACTTTGAGGTTCTTTAACGGGATGACCTCCAGTGTCACCGGCGGGTGCGCGACACCATCATAAGCGACTGGCTGATACTCCCGGCGTACTACCTTATTCTCCTTCATGGCCTTATTAAGAATGACGCGCAAGGGATGGCGCAAATCGTCCCGCGCCATATTCAACAGATGAAAGCTCGCCTTGTGACTAGGCAGCTGGAGATAGGGGCTAGTCGAGCCCCTAAATTGGACAATCTCGAGATCGGCACTCACCAAGACGCCAGGTGGCGCAAAGCGCTTGACCGCGACCCGATCCGCTTCCCGTTGCGCACTCAACTCCGGCAAAGTGCTCCATAAGGTGTCCGTTAGCGGCGCCCTTATCGCATCCCGGCGCCCGGCAGTTCTCCGGTGACTGCCCATAATCGGTAGCGGTAGCCGTGCCGTCACCTCCGGCCTCTTCCTATAGATCTTGTGCTTCTTATCCACCACTTCGAACCAGTCTGTAGCGGCTCCGACCGACTCGGACGTTCCGAGAAACAAGACACCCTGGGGCTTTAAGGCATAATGAAAAACCGCCAACAGACGCTTCTGAACAGACGGCTCTAAGTAAATCATCAAATTGCGACAACTAATGATATCCATACCCGAAAACGGTGGATCACTCAAAAGATTGTGGCGCGCAAACACAACCTGATCACGCAACTCCTTGATAACCCGAAAAGCCCCTTTGTGCGCGACGAAAAACCGCTGCAGGCGCTCCTGCCCTACCTCATGCGCCGCCGCTTCCGGGTAGAGGGCAATGCGCGCCTTCTCAATCCGAGCCTCGCTTAGATCAGTCGCGAATATCTGTATAGATCGCGTCTGCTTGGCCTCTTCAAAAAACTCGGTGAATGCCATAGCAAGCGAGTACGCCTCTTGGCCCGTAGAACAACCGGGCACCCACACGCGCACCGGTTCTTCGCTCCGCGGGGGCTTGAGTAGAGCCGGGAAGATCTCATGCTGTAAAGCCTCGAAGGTCTCCGGATCACGAAAAAAACGCGTCACGCCGATCAGCAAATCCGCGGAGAGTCGTTCAAGCTCATGGGCGTTACGGCGCGAAAAGCGCACGTAATCTGCCAGCACGGCCAGCCCATTTAAGGCCATACGCCGCCTGATGCGACGCTCAATGGTTACGGATTTGTAAAATGAGAAATCCACCCCGGACTGGGCATACACAAGCTGCAAAAGGTCGTTCATATCTTGTTTCCCGTTGAAACGGGTAACCCCCTTTCGCGTCGCTTTAAGCGAATGCAGCTTCGGTCGGTCGCTCGGGACAGCAGAAGAAATAGCGGCCTCAGGCGAACTTGAAGAGTCCGTCTTCGCCGCCTCGTTTTTGGCAACATAGGGGTGACGGGCCATTTGCGCGAGTTCATGAGCGATATCCTGTGGGGTGAGCACAAGATCTACGCAGCCGGCGGCGATCGCGCTCTCAGGCATAGACTCATATTGCGCGGAGGCATCCTGAGCTAAGGCGATCCCGCCATGGGCCTTGATGGCCTCAAGCCCGAACGTGCCATCCGAACCATTCCCGGATAGGATCACGCCAATGGCCTGTTCATGACGATCGAGCGCCAATGATTCTAAAAATCTATCGATGGCGTACTGCGCGCCCGGGGACTGTTCGCGGGCCGCTACTTTCAGGGTACCGCGAACGATACGTAAGACGGTATTCGGGGCAATGACGTAGACATGATTGGGCAGGACTCGCTGCTTATCGACCGCCTCGCACACGGGCATGGCCGTGTGCGCCGACAGCAAATGCACTAAGGCGCTCGGCTGGGCCGGAGCTAAATGCTGCACCAGCACAAAACCCATGCCCGTATCCGCCGGTAGCTGCGCTAGCAGCTGCGTGAGCGCTTCAAGTCCCCCGGCGGAGGCACCAATGCCTACGATGGCAAAGCGCGGATGCGCGCTCTGTACTGCCGTCGTTTTTTGTGTCTTGTCCTTGCTCGCCACGATCAAATTCCCTTTTATGGTGAGCCCTGCGGCTTACGAGAAAGGCCGCTATCTCGGCCCAGAACCCGTCGCCAAAGTGACCCCAAGGCCGCTTCTCTGATGCACTCATTCCCCGTACCGGCCTTTAAGCAGCACGCCAACACACCCATATCGCGCTTACCCACGCCCGTGCCGGATAAGGCCGATTTCGGAAAATCGTCTAGATACGCCCCCACTCTACAGTAAATATCGATCCGGTATTGGCACTTTCTTTTTAAACGATGCAAAACGCTGTCAAGAACAAGCGGGCTGTAGGACCGCGAACCCCTTAAAGGCATTCATTCCTATCCGGAGAGCGCCATTTGCCCCCCCATCTCAAGATATTCGGCTGCCAGAACGGTGGACTGGTTGGAGGGGGTAAGAAGACAAATCCTATAAAACCCCAACTTTTCATACAAATTAGCACATAAGCCATTGTTTATGTGCGCAATATAAAGAAAGAGGCGGCGTATACGTAAAACTTTATCGCGTTTTCATTTTTGCGGAATGATCGTACCCGATTAGGGCGTCTTTTGAATAGACCGATAACCGGTAATCAAACGGTTATAAGGCCAATGGCTCGCCTAAACGGGGTTAGGCGCCTCAATCCCGAAGATCACGCGCCATCCTATGCCTATAAGTCCGCAAGGGCCAGAAAAAGAAACAATGGAGGGAGCGCCTCAAACGACAACAAGAAACGGCACCAGGGAAATGCGGGACGGGTGGGGGATTTGGACCTGTTCTGCGATCCTAGGTAAGCCCTCTGCGTGGCCTGTAAGCACCACATAAACGATACGGCGAAGCATAAGCCCCGTCCATGATCTCAAGAGCGGCGCTCCGAGGACGCAACGGCCCATCGGATCAGCGTCTCCGCCCCGAGTGCGAGCATGGCCCTGGGAACACCGCTACGCCGTATGAGACGTCTATCCCAAAACAATGGACCGCCGCCTGTACCACCGCCATGGGATGCGTCTAGATCTCAGAACGGATTTTCCCGACCTCCGCTCGGGGGCACTTCAGCTGCGCGGCCGAAGATCGCCGCCTCAAGAGACGTTCACCTCGATCTTCGTCGCGCCATCCTGAAGATCACACGAAAGGGAAGCGGGCCGTCTTCAAGGCCCATCGTATCGGATCACAAAACCCGAAAACGAGGCGCGATCGACGCGCGCGCGGTCCACCCGCGCCACGCGCGCCCCTTTAGGCCCCACGGACAGGGCCGCCCCGAAGGCCGCAAGCGCGGATTCCCGACCGCAGGCGCACACCTCGACCGTGCCATCCGCCCGATTACGCACCCAGCCCTGAATATAAAGGGATTGCGCCTGATCTCGAACGTAGGCGCGAAACCCCACACCCTGGACTTTGCCGGAAACCAAAAACTGAAGACAGTCCATACGCCTCCCTTAGGCCGATAGCGTGATCAATCGATGCGGGATGCTCGCACGGTCATCCCATCACTTCCATATCGGGATATACGTGAGCCTATTTACCTATCTGGCAAGCACCAGACGCGCATTCGGCGAGATGTCCCGCATGATAGACCAGTTCCCATTGGCGGATAAATACACCGTGGCCACGCCTGCGAGCGTACATAAAGACGACGCGACCGTCATCCGGCCCACGATTTCAGACAGAGCGACGTTCACGGCTAAGTTCCGCACAGGCGGTCGCGAGGTCAAGCGCTATCCACATAACCACGCAACCCGCGCACTCATGCGAGCCCCTAAGGGGGTGCGGCCGGGAACAACTGGCGCGCCTCCCGCACCGATTTCCAGAAGGCATACGCGGCAATGGGGATAAGCGACAAGAGCACCAAGAAGAGGCCCGCGCCTAGATGGGCGAGGTTATGGATATGGATGCCGGTCGGCACCGAGGCCGCGACCCACTGGGGCTTCACTAAACCGAGCGCCCCGATCGCCACAAAACATAAGCCACCCCCACTTAAAGTCCGGCCGGCCATCTTGCGCGCGACATAGACCCGCGCCCGATCATCGAGCTTACGCCGCGCCATCCAGCCCCCAAAAAGGGAACCAAGCAGCATCTGCGTGACGGTAGTCCCCATGCCGAAAAGCAAGCCCGGAAGAAAGGCCAGATAAGGGCTATGCATAGCCGGGCTCAAGACCGTATATACGATAATGGCAAAGGCCCCCGTCCCCCAGCCCGCCAAAAATCCATGGACGAGCGGCATATAAACAGGCAAGGGACCGGGGGTGGCGACATGAAGGTCGTGCTCTAGGCCATGGCTATGAAAAAGGTGGGGTATGCGCCCACGGCGCAGGATATAAAAGCCCGAGGCGGCCATGACGAGGCCTACCACGACATAAACGCCATAGTTCCATTGGGGGCTTTTCAAGAAGTCGACCATCGCGAAATAGGCGAGCTCGGAGACGATGGCGCGCTGTACGGTAAAGCTCAAAGAAAACAAAAGCCCGGCCCTTAAACCACCCCGCACCGAGTAGGACCCTATGGCGTAATTAAAGGTAATAGGCCAGGTGTGCTCATCCGGCGTTATGCCGTGGACCATCCCTAAAAAGAATGCGGTGACGAGAGTCAAACTCAAACCTAAGCCCGCAAGCTCCGGATTCCACAGATTCAAGCCTTCAATGACCACGTGTGCGCCCTCTTATCGTCCCTGGATAAAATCGCCCACTTTAACCGCAATGGGCGGCGGCGCCAAATGCCACGACCGGGATCTTGGCCGGAGCACCCGCGACTTCACGAACAAGCCTGGGAACGAGGTAACCCGGAAGCCTGTCACGTAACGCACCCATGAGCTCGGTCGCGCGCGCCTCGTCTACCGCGAAATGGGCCGCCCCCTGGACGCGATCGAGCATATGCAAATAGTAAGGGAGCACGCCCACATCAAAAAGTCGCTCACTCAACGCCGCGAGCGTATCCGGATGGTCATTGACGCCGCCCAAGAGCACCGCTTGGTTGAGAAGCGTGACACCCGCCCCACGCAACCGTCCGCACGCCTCCTGCACGCCCCAATCGACTTCTTGGGCATGATTGATATGCAAAACCATGGCGACCGACACGCCCGCCCCGCGCAGCCACCCCAACAAAGCATCGTCCACACGGCTTGGGATGACGACCGGCACGCGCGTATGGAGCCGCAACCGCCGCACATGGGGGATGGCGCGCAATTCCGTCACGAAGCGCATCAATTTGTCATCGCTTAAGGTAAGCGGGTCCCCGCCACTTAAAATCACCTCGCCAATCGTGGGGTCGGAGGCGACGTAAGCCAAGGCCTCGCGCCACTGATCCCGTGCGGCATTGGCCTCGGCATACGGAAAATGGCGACGAAAACAATAGCGACAATGGACCGCGCAGGCCCCGGTTGCGGTAAGGAGGACCCGGCCTTCGTACTTATGCAACACGCCCAGAGCCACATGGGCGGCCAGATCACCGACAGGATCCTCGCTAAATCCCGGACTGAACGCGGCCTCGGCGCCCAAAGGGAGAATTTGGCGTAACAAGGGGTCGTGTGCGTCGCCTCTCTTGATACGAGAGAGGTAGGACTTGGGTACGCGCAAAGGAAATAAGGCATGCGCCTTCAGCGCCGCGGGCAAGAGTGCGCGCGGTAAATCCAGGATATCGAGCAGCTGGGCCGGGTCGGTTACGACCGATGCGAGCTCCGCACGCCAAGACGACTGCTGTATTTCCGGGGTTCGATGTATCATATGCGCGCACTGTCCGTGTTAGAGCGGTAAAAGGCAAGTGAAGGGACAGGCCTCCACCCCCACTAAGAGATTGTCATGACGACCTATAGTACAAATGAGTTCAAGAACGGCCTCAAGATCATGCTTGACGCCGATCCCTGTTCGATCATTGAAAACGAATTCGTCAAGCCCGGGAAGGGTCAGGCATTTAATCGTGTCAGGATCCGTAACCTGAAGACGGGCCGCGTGGTGGAGCGCACGTTCAAATCCGGAGACACCGTGCCAGGCGCCGATGTCGTGGATGTCGAGATGCAGTACCTCTATAGCGATGGGGAATTCTGGTACTTCATGTCGCCCGAGACCTTTGAGCAACTGGGAGCCGATAAAACGGCGATGGGCGACTCCGCCAAATGGCTAAAAGAGCAGGCCATATGCTTAGTGACGCTCTGGAATGGCGTCCCTTTGAGCGTCGAGGCGCCAAACCACGTCATCCTGAAGGTCGCAGACACCGACCCCGGCGTACGCGGCGACACGAGTGGTGGTGGTGGAAAACCAGCCACTTTGGAAACGGGAGCGGTCGTACGCGTGCCGCTCTTCATCAATATCGGCGATAGCCTGAAGGTCAATACGCAAACAGGCGAATATATCGCGCGCGCCAAGGAATAAGGGCTTCGTGCAAGGAAGCGTGCACTGGCGGCCCACCGCGGACCTTAAAACCCTGCGGACACGCGCCGCGCTCCTCACAGAGGTCCGTGCATTCTTTGCCACACGCGGTTTTTGGGAGGTCGAGACCCCCGTCCTCGCGCATGCCGGGGCGGCCGATGCCCAGTTGGCGCAATTTACCCTCGATGACCCGATACATGGGCGACTCTACCTGCAAACCTCACCAGAATACGCCATGAAGCGGCTCATTGCCGCCGGCAGCGGCTCCATCTTCCAGATCTCGCGCGCCTTTCGTCAAGGAGAGATGGGGCGCTGGCACAACCCGGAATTTACGTTAGTCGAATGGTACGCCATGGCGTACGACCACCACGCCCTCATCCATGAGACGTGCGCGCTCATCGGTGCGCTCGTACCGAGACTCAATGGCACCGCGCAGATCATGAGTTTTCGGGCCGCCTTTCTGAAAATGCTACAATTAGATCCCATAGAAGGATCCCTGGAGGATCTCAGAGAGGCCGTGATACGCCATGTGCCGTCGGCTCACCATATGACGCTCGACTCCCGGGACGAACTTTTGGATCTGCTGATGAGTGAAGCCGTAGCCTCCCGCTTCCCTCTCGACTGCCTTACGGTCATCACAGATTATCCGCGCAGCCAGGCGGCCCTTGCGCGCCTCAACGCGCTCCATCTCGCCGAGCGTTTCGAGGTCTATTGCGGGCCGCTTGAACTCGCCAACGGATTCCATGAAGCCGCGACCCAGGGGGATTATATGCGTCGTTTTAAAGAAGAAGCCAAAAAACGCCAAGACCTCAACCGGCCGCCCATAGCGGCGGATGAACGCCTGCTAGGCGCACTCGAACAAGCGCCTCTACCCGATTGCGCGGGCGTCGCGGTGGGATTTGATCGCGTCGTCATGCTCGCCACCGGGGCCCGTCATATCGACTCGGTCCTTGCCTTCCCCATACATCGCGCCTAAAACCCGGGCCCCCTGCACAAAGGAGATTCATGAACACTTTATTTTCTCCCTGGAACCTACGCTCCCTTACCTTTCGTAACCGCGTATTCGTCTCGCCCATGTGCCAATACTCGAGCATTGACGGCTTTCCGACAGCTTGGCATCTCGTCCATCTCGGGGGACGCGCGGTCGGAGGCGCGGGCCTTGTGATGATGGAGGCGAGCGCAGTCCGCCCCGAAGGCCGCATTACGCCGGGCGATCAGGGTATCTGGAACGACGAGCACACCTGCGCATTAAAGCCGATTACCCATTTTTTGGCCGCGCAAGGGGCCGTTCCGGCGATCCAGATCGCACATGCCGGACGCAAGGCATCGACCGATGCGCCGTGGCGGGGCGGAAAGGCCTTGCACCACGCCGAGGGAGGCTGGGACGTCATCGCGCCGAGCGCGATCCCCTTCACCGCACAATCACCCCTGCCGAAGGCCTGTAGCACACAAGAGATCGGTGATCTCGTCTCGGCGTTTCGCAAGGCCGCGGAGCGGGCGCACGAGGCTGGTTTTCAGGTGCTCGAGATCCATATGGCGCACGGCTACCTTCTACATGAATTCCTGTCTCCGCTTAGCAATCGACGCACGGATGAGTACGGGGGCAGCCTTGCGCATCGCATGCGGCTACCGCTTGAGGTCACGGAGGCGGTACGCGCCGTCTGGCCGGAGCACTTACCCCTCTTTGTCCGTATCTCAGCGTCCGACTGGGTGGCAGGGGGCTGGGATATCGAGCAATCCCTTATCCTTGCCCAGGAACTCAAAAAACGGGGGGTCGATCTCATCGACTGCTCGAGCGGAGGCACCATCGCCGATGCGCCCATCCCGGCAGGCCCCGGCTATCAAACGCCGTTTGCCACACGGATTCGCCACGAGGTGGGGATCGCGACCGGCGCCGTAGGCCTGATCACAGACCCCTTACAGGCCGAACAAATTGTCGCAACAGGGCTCGCGGATTGTGTTTTTCTGGGCCGCGAACTCCTGCGCGACCCCTACTGGCCGCAGCGCGCCGCCCGCGCCCTTCACACACACATCGAGTGGCCGGCCCAGTACGAACGCGCAAAGATCTAGCGCGCCGCATGACGTCACACCGGGCCCGGATGCAAATCCCGGCCCGGCAGGTTTGCTGCGCCGCGAGAGAACGGAAGACACACAAAGACCCGCAAGAAAGACGCCCTGCAGGCTGTTTATACAGACCCCGGGCTTAACGGGCGACTCTTTCAATCAAACGAATCGCGCAGCGCGCTGATCGCCGGCGAAAGACCCAGGCGCCGACGTCGCTCGAGAAACTCTAGCAATACAATTAAATCGGCACTCAGAAGATCCAGATAGGGTTCCAGCTCCCCTTCGCGGCCGGTCGTGATACAGGAAACGGCACGGTCCAAGCTCATCAATGTCAGGCGCGGCGAGGCCGGACTCTCATAGGCCGCAAAATTCGATGATGAGAGAGAAGGGGCGATAAATTCAGGCTCCAGGAACGGCTCGGCCAAAGGCTCGGCCTCGGTGTCCGCCATCGACGAGACGACCACGTCATCCAAGAGCACGAGTTCCTCGGCCCCCCCTAAAGTATCGCTCAGGGCCGCCGCACTCACGCGATTTCCGCCCAGCGCCACGGCCCGTTTTAGGCGATCTTCGGCCATTTGCCTCAAGGCCATGAAATCCGCGACACCCTCATCGGAGCAGGCGATCCCCACACTCATGCTTAAAACCTTGCCATCACGCGCTGGCTGGGCGGCCAAGGCCTGCACGACCCGCTGGCCCAACGCCAGCGCCTGGGTCTTATGCAGGCCGCTTAAGAGAACCCCAAACTCAGCCCCTCCCAGGCGTGCCACGCTTTGCGCCTCCTTTCCCGCTTCCGCATATAAGACCGAAGCGCTATGTTGGACGAACATCTCCATCTGCTCATCGCCATGCTCACGATAAAGGGCGCGCACCTTGTCTAAGGTGGCCAATAACAAGGTGAGCGGCTTCTCGGGCTGGGCCCCGGCCCAAAGCGCGGCCCCTTGATCGTAAAACTCCCGCTTACCCAAGAAACCTTCGTGCACGGCCGCTTCTTCCGGAACCGAGCGCTCAAAGTGCATATAGGCCTGGGTACAGGCCTGAAGCTGGGCAAGATTGAGGGGTTTGGTGATAAAATCGGTGGCACCGCAAGCAAAGGCGCGCGCCTTGGTCTCCTCGTCATCGGCCCCCGTGATCACAATAACCGGGAGATCACGAATATGCGGGTCGTCGCTCGCCCGCACACGGCAAATGAAGGCATAACCGTCGAGCTTTGGCATCTCGATGTCGGTAATCAAGACGGCCACGTCCGGCGTCTGAGACAAAACGTCCCACCCCGCCTCGCCATCGGCCGCAACCGCCACCTCAAAATCGACCTTCAACATCTTACTGATGGCCTGACGGATGACCGCAGAATCGTCAACCACGAGAACCCGGCCTGCACTGCGTGCCGTCAATACCGCCGTAGTCGCACTCACTATCACCCCTTCTTTAGACGAGATTTAAGCGCTCTAAATCCACGCCTTATCTGCGTATGGTCGCTCCTTTGACCATAGAAGGAAAATCGCCAAAGTCAAATAAATGGGCGGGGGCAGGACCCGCGGGGACCCCAATTTATTCACGCAACGCGTGACCCGGCCTCAACCTGGGCGCTTGCCAGGAGATTGACGAGGCCATTGACGGTCCTTGCCTCAATAAAGCGCCCATCGTCGATCGCGGTGTGAAACCGCCCTTCCAGGGCCAGCAAGATGCTGATCGCGTTCACCGACTCGATTCCCAAATCGGCATATAAGTCCTTGTCCGGCGGTATAGGCCCTTGGACCTTACCGTGGATCTGAATGATCGACACCACATCCTTGCGAATATCACTGACGTCCATGATGACACGACTCCTTGCCACGTCTTATTTTTTGAGACCCACACACGTAGGCCCCATGCCGATGCCGAAGTTCCCCGGGCCTCATGGGGCAGGCACTCTAAGAGGCCGCCCCCACCCTGTCAATCCTCCCTACAAGGCGCGCCCGTGCATAAGATTCACCACCAACAAAACCAAGGCGATGATCAACAAAATATGAATAAATCCGCCCAGCGTCCGTGCACTCACAATACCAATGAGCCATAAAACGAGTAAAATAACAAAAATCGTCCAAAGCATGGCGGGCCTCTCTCCATTACGCGCCCATCACCGTAAAACGCCCAACCCAGCGGGTCAATCAGCCTAAGCGTAAAGGCGGATAGAGCACTTATCACAGAATGCAGCACGGGAGCCGACACCATGACCCACCCAAACCCGCCACGCGCGATCAAATTCTTCACGGAAGAAGAGCTAGACGCGCTAGAGACGACCGATCCCGACGCAGCCTACAGAATCGCGCGCGCGCAGGCGTTTGCGGCCCGCACCGAAAATAAGTCGCGCATTGTATCGAACGAGCTGCCGGACCGCGCGGCCGTCGGCCAGGCAATAGAAGACGTCCGGCGGATTCTGAGTCGTGACGGTGGAGATATCGAGCTTGTCGATATCGAAGGCCATACCGTCCGGGTCCGCATGAAGGGCGCGTGTGCCGGCTGCCCGAACTCCGTTCTCGATTTACGTAACGTCGTCGAAAAGATCGTATGCGCCGTGCCCGGCGTAGGCGCGGTCGTCAATAACTTCTGACGACCCAAGGCATCTTGTATCCACGCGATCGCGTATAATGAGGCCATGGATTCATTCATAGATCTGAACGTGCCGTGCCCCGGTCCCGACACCTTACGACCGGACGCCGTGGTCATAGAGGGCCGCACCCATACCGGCCGGCCCTGCCGCATTACCGATAACACCTGCTCCATACCACGCGAAGACTTGATCGCGGTCTTGGAGGGGCTTATCACGGAACGACGATTCGGGATGGCGGCGCTCTCCGCCCCTGGCGGCCATGTCCTTGCCATTGGCCAACCACATTCCACCCATATCCAATTCGCTGACACGCTCTATCGCCTCCTCCTCTTTCCTTATGAGGCGCGCATCGAGGTGTTCTAAGAAGCGTCCGACTCAGGCGGCTAGGCGGCCCGAGGGATCAATGGTCGACCCAGAAGGCGCTCGAGGACGCTCGAAGGGGCGCTCGACGGGTCACGCAAGTCATCCGCCCTCAGATAAAAAGTTTGCTCGAAAAGATATTGGCCGGCCGTGGCGGCATGCGAGACTTGGTCGGTAAAGACCATCCAGCTCGTACCGGCCGGAAAAGCGACCTCATATTGCGGACACTGACGCTGATAACCCACGTCTCGTTTCATGGCATCGTGCAATCCGAGCATGTAGTGGTCATAAGCCGAACGATAACCCCGCGTAAGACCCGTGGCGCGCAACAACTGACTCTTCCCAGGCAGCGGTTTTGATAAACGCGGGAGAAAACGCAGGGCACAGACCTCGAAAGGCTCGCCAATACGCCATAACCGACTTTGCGCGTGCGGATTCACGTTCGTAAAGAGCCGCAAAATACGCTCCCCTCGAGTCGGCCGCGATGGAAAGGCATCCACATGCAAACGACTGTCATCCTTGCGATAAGAGACGCTACGCGCGGTCACCTCGACGGGCCGATAGCTCGTACGACCCGCGCGCAAAGAGGGGCGATAGCCCGGCAACAACTGCGCCACCAGGGCTTGTGCGCTTTGCGCGTAACGGGCGACCATGGCTTTTAATGAGGACTGCGCCAAGGCGTGAAGAGCGCTGCCGCGCAACTTGTGCGTGCGGGGATCGTAACTCACGTTCTTCGCACGACCGTCAGAGCAGCGAGGATCCAAGAAAACCCTCTCGTCCTCGCGAACAACAAAATCCAAGGTAGGGAAAAATAAGACCCGTCCGCCTTCCAGGGCCGCGACCGCCCGCCCCTTGGCCTCCTCCGCAAACACCCCCTGAAAGCAGCTCCCTTCGATTTTCTCAAGCACGCACACAATGACCCTCTGTCATTATCTTGGCATACGTGGCATCTTGGCATACGTGGCGCCTAGCGCCTAGGCCGCTTACCGGCTCCGCACTACCGGCCGAGCAGCGCTCAGCGCTCCGCAAAACCCAAGGATCGAGACTCAACGCCGCAAGAGCAGGTACACCGCCTCCTCACGCCACAAAAGACCTTGGTCGGCCAATTGGGGACTCTGATCTACCGTTTCCCGTTCGCATTCGAGCCGCTCTATAGCGAAATGAGCGCCATAAATGTCCTCGATCTCCTCTGCGGACACCGCAAAAGGGGGCCCGGTATTGCGATCTTTAAGAGAAAAAGGCGCCACCAAAAGCAGCGGGGTCCCGGGATCGAGCAAGGACGCCATATGGGCCGCGTACCGAGCGCGAAAGGAGGGCGGCATGGCAATGAGCGCGGCCCGGTCATACACCGCGCCCACAGACCCCAAGACGGCGCGCGTCAGCGCAAAAAAGTCGCCCACGAGCAGCCTAAAACCCGAGGCACGGTATTCGTAGAAGGGTTCGCACGCGAGGCCCGTGACGGCAAGCCCCGCCTCGGCAAAAAAAGACTCCACGGCGAGTGCGCTTAACTCGATCCCCACGACCTCCCGCCCCCGCTCTTGCAGCCACACCATGTCGCGACTCTTGCCGCACAAGGGCACAAAAATGGGGCCGGTCCCGCCGAGTCGGTCTTGATAACGTTGCAGAAAACGATTGGTCTGCGCTTGATGAAAGCCGATACGATTATCCTGCCACCTTTCTAGCCAAAATTCCGGCTCCATTCCGCCCCCTTTATCGCTACGTTATGAGCGCTACGATCGCATCCACCACCTGCGGCCTTCCGAATACCACGCGGTAACGCTCAGCCGACCCCCCGGGGAGCCGCACATAAGCGCCCCCCGCCTCCTTCACGATCGCTTCCGCTGCCGCGACGTCCCACACTTGCACATTCCAATCCACCATCGCCGCAGCCTGCCCTTGCAAGACCGCGCTATGAGCAAAACAATCCCGGTAGATACGCATATTCGGGAACGCGCCTGCGAGACGGCAGAACACATCCATACCCTCCCCTTTCGCGAAGTTTTCCGGGGCGGTGACCATGAGTATGGGTAGCCCCGCCTCGCGCTCGTCTCGGATGCGCAAAAGACGACCCCCACAAAACGCCCCGAGGCCTTCTACAGCCGAGAGCCGCAGATCGAGCGCCGGGTGATCTATGAGTCCCAGAATCGGGCGGTCTTCGTAGCGTAAAGCGATCAACGAACCGAACGTAGGCAGTCCGTGGACATAGTTATCCGTGCCGTCGATGGGATCCAATATCCACTGCCAAGGACTGTCTGCGCCCACCGCGAGATACTCCTCGCCGACCACACCATGGTCCGGAAATTCCCGGGTGATCGCCTCCCGCCACAACGCCTCTATCTGCTTATCCGCCGCGCTCACATAAGACCCATCGGCCTTAAGCGAGACCTGTCGCTCATCCGGATCCAGGCCCTTTAAAAAAAGGCGTGCGCGATCGGCGAGCTGATGGGCAAAGCGCAAAAAGCGTGCCCGATCAGCACGTGTCGCATCCGCGGGTATGAGAGGCTCCATGGCCGGACGATACGCATTCACAAGAAAGGAGGCAAGATTCGGGGGTCGGGATGGGATCGGTTATACTGGGCGCCCGAAAGAGGGGGAATCATGACTACGCGTATCGAAAGAGACAGCCTCGGGGACTTCCCCGTGCCAGAGACCGCTTGGTATGGCATACAGACGGCTCGCGCCGTTGCCAACTTTCCGATTTCCGGTCGCCTGCCGGATCGTGACTTCATTATCGCGCATGCGCGCATCAAGGTCGCGGCCGCGCGTGTCCATGTCAAGGCAAACTGGCTAGAAGAACCTCTGGCGCACGCAATCATCCATGCCGCACAAGCCATCGCCGATGGCCAATACCATGAAGAATTCGTCGTCGATCGCTTTCAGGCCGGAGCGGGTACGAGTCATAACATGAACACCAACGAGGTGGTGGCCAACCTCGCCAATGTCGCCTTGGGCGGGCGCCGCGGAGACTACCGGCCCATCCACCCAAACGATCACGTCAACATGGGCCAAAGCACGAACGACACCATCCCCACGGCCATAAGGCTCGCGGCCTTGACGAAGCTTCCCCGACTCGTAGGCGCCACGCACGAGATGGCATCGGCCTTCACGATGCTTGCCCTACGCGAACACGATACCGTAAAAAGCGGACGCACCCATCTGCAAGACGCGGTCCCGACGACGCTCGGCCGGGAATGCGCCGCCTACGCCTGGACCCTGAATCGCGCCGCGCGACGCATACAAGACACGGCCTTGGATCTCTGCGAAATAGGACTGGGCGGGAGTGCGGTCGGGACGGGCTTGAACACCGCGCCATACTACGCAAAACAAGTCTGCGCCGAACTCGCCGAACTCACCCAAGAGGCCTTGCGGCCGGCCGCCGATTTGAGCGCGCAAATGCAATCCATGGCCGATCTTGCGGCACTTTCGGGGGCCATTCGCGGGCTTGCCCTCGAACTCATACGAATCGCAAACGACCTGCGTCTCTTGGCCTCGGGGCCTCGAACCGGCTTTGCCGAGATCCTGCTCCCGGCCGTCCAGCCGGGCTCTAGCATCATGCCCGGCAAGGTCAATCCGGTTATGCTAGAGATGCTCAACCAAGTCTGTTACCAGGTTCTCGGTCAGGATGCGGCGATAGCGGCCATGACCCAGGCCGGCCAGCTGGAACTCAACGTCATGATGCCCGCCTTGGGATCTGCGCTTTTTGACATGATGGACTGGCTCACGCACGCGCTAACCGCGGTGACCGAAAAGGCCGTGCGCGGGATAACTGCAGATCGCGCGCGCTGCGAAAGCTTGGCGCACGCGAGCGTAGGGCTTGCCACCCTCTTAAACCGCGCGATCGGTTATGCCGCCGCAGCCGAGGTCGCCAAAGAGTCGGAGGCGACCGGCCGACCCATAAGCGAGATCGTCCAAGAACGAGGGCTCATGGAAAAAGCAGCGTTCACCGCGCTCGTTTCACAAGCCGCCTTAAGCTAAGGACAACCGATGGTCAATATCCTGATTCTCTATTACAGCCGACAAGGAAGCGTGCGGCGCATGGCAGACCTCGTTGCACGGGGAGCAGCCGGGGTGAAGGGCTGCGTGCCGACCTTGCGTACCGTGCCCGAGATCTCCCCTATATGCGAAGCCGTGGCGCCCGCGATCCCGGAAAGCGGACCGCCTTATGTGAGCCTAGACGAACTCCGCGCCTGCGATGCGCTGATCGTCGGGAGCCCTACCCGCTTTGGGCATATGGCGGCACCTCTCAAATACTTTTTTGAGACCACGACGGCCCTCTGGCTCTCAGGGGCGCTAGTCGGTAAACCGGCGGCGGTCTTTACCTCAGCCGGCTCATTGCACGGCGGACAAGAGGCCACCCTACTCTCTATGAGTCTGCCCCTCTGGCATCACGGCATGCTGCTCACGGGCCTCCCATACACGATTCCGGAATTGTCGGCCACCGCCTCGGGCGGAACGCCCTACGGCGCGAGCCACTGGGCGGGACCTAAGGACGACCAAGCCATAAGCCCGGATGAAAAGGCGCTCTGTCTGGGCCTCGGGGAGCGCGTGGCCCAGATCGCGCTACGCCTTGCCGCACACCCGCCTTAGCACTTAAAGCCGCGCGAGTTCTCTACCCATGCTCGCTTGAAAGACTCCGCCGCACCATACGGTCGTAGTCATAGCGCCGGTCGCGGCACTACCCGCGATGGAATAGCGCCCAGAGGACTCTTTAAAGACGCGCCAAGACCTGCCGAAGATAAGGAATGGTCAGCTTGCGGCCGTCGACCAGAGTCTCCTGATCGAGGCGCGCTAAAAGATGAAAAAGCGCGCCCAGATCACGCGGTCCGTGCGTCAACAAGTAGTGGACGGCCGATGCGCTTAACGAAAGACCGCGGATCGAGGCCCTGTGGCGCAACGCCTCCCCCTTGGCCTCGTCGGATAACGCACGCAGAGCCAACACCGGCCCGCTCGCAAGGCGCGTACCTAGATCGTCACGACCAAGGGCAAGCCCCGCGGGGTTACTGCGTCCCGCGAAGATGATGCGGCGCAAAGGCGCCAAGCTCTCGAGCAACACGAAAAGCCGGTGCTCCCACTGCGGTTGCGCGTGCAAGCCATCGATATCATCGATACAGACCATCGCATCCGAACGTATATCGACAAGACCCTCCCATTGCGCCTCCGAGGTCTCGGCCAGGGATAAATACGCGCACGCCGCGCCGCGCTCGGCGGCCGCACGCGCGGCGGCCAGCAAAAGATGGGTCTTACCAGACCCCTCAGGCCCAAAGAGGTAAAGGGGTCCGTGGGCGCCCGCGACCAAGGTCCGCACCAGATCAAGGGCCACCGCATTCTTACCCGGCCAGAAGTTCTCAAAAGACGGGTGGTCGTAGACCCTTAAATCGAGAGGAAGCTGGTGCATCATGGGGACCACCCCCCGTACTGGTATCGCTCATGGACGCGCCCAAGCCCTGCCATCGAGGCCTGCGACACGGAAAGCGCCCACACAAGGCCCACAAACCCGAACAGACGACCACCGCCCCCTAGCGCGAAGACGGGATACAAACCCAAAGATCGTCCAACCAAACGGCGATCTAGCACCATACCCTCCATGACCTCCGCAAAAGCAAAAGCTCCCCATGCCGATAACAAGTGGTGGACCGTATGATACAAACGCACAACGGTAAGGCTTGCCGCCATAAGGCCCCTCAATAAGCGCCCAAGGCCACAAACACGCGCCGAGCCATGGGTAGCAACGCGATACTCAACGCCACGATACCGATCACCGCAACCCGCCGTAACGCCAGAATCGCGGCACACTGCGACCGCCCCGCGTTTTCCCCAAACGAAACGGGGAGACGAACGACAGAAGCGAAAAAGGCGGCCGGTAAAAATAGAGCGATGGCTGACGCTAAGGCAATCATCACCGCCACCGCACCCAACAGGGCGGCCATTGCATAAGACCGGGCACCCGCGCTCACCTATCACGCGAAGCCTCTATATCCCGCACCACGCCCCATGTCCAAAGATAATGAGCGCCGCTTGCAATGATGGTGGCTAAAACGCCAAAAATAAGCCACAACTGGAGGTATGGGGCATGAAACAGAAAAGCCTGCTCGCTCAAAAGAAAAATGACCAAGACAATTTGCAAGAATGTATTCAGTTTACTTAAGGCGCTCGGACGCATCTGTACGGGTCCATACAGGGAGGTGTAAATAAGATAGCCTGCCACGATCAGCGCATCACGAAACGTAACGGCGAGCACAAGCCAAAAAGGCACAAGACCCTGCAAGGCGAGCATGACATAAGCGCTCACCAACAGAACCTTATCGGCCAAAGGGTCCAGAATGGCCCCCAACTGACTCACAAAGCCAAAGCGCTTGGCGATGAACCCATCCAAAGCGTCCGAGAAGCCGGCCAGCAAAAAGACCTGCAAGGCCTCCAGATAGTGGCCATCCTTCAAGACCAAGATCAAAAACGGCGCGAGCGCAAGACGCATGAAGGTAATGAGGTTGGGAAGATGCTGTATTCGTTTCACGACATAATCCTCATCCGACACAAAACTTGGCCCAAAAGACCGCGCCTCCTGGGCGCTCGGGCCTCACCAAAGAACCCAAGGGACCCACCTCACAAAGCCCGCACACTCATCTGCGGGCAACCCGCGCCCTCAGCGCAGATCACGACCCGAGGGTTAAAATACCGTATTTGACCCCAATGAGGGTCGTGTACCTTCTCTCTTGTCCGGAAGTCAAGATTTACTTCACGGACAGGCGGCCCTAACATATCCGCTCTCTTGGAGCATTCCCGTGACGACATCTAAATCCCCACCACCCCTCACCTATCGCGATGCGGGCGTCGACATTGAAGCAGGCGACGCCCTCGTAGAGGCCTTAAAACCGATCGCCGCCAAGACCTCGCGTCCCGGCGTCCTCGCGGGCCTAGGGGGCTTTGGTGCGCTCTTTGCGTTGTCTGGCCGCTACCGCGACCCGATTCTCGTGTCGGGCACCGATGGCGTCGGCACCAAGCTTTTGCTCGCCATCAAGGAAGACCGGCATGACGAGATCGGCATCGATCTTGTCGCCATGTGCGCCAACGACATTGTCGTTCAAGGCGCCGAGCCCTTGTTTTTCCTTGACTATTTCGCATCGGGACGACTGGACACGCAAAGGGCTGCGCGCATTATCGCAGGGATCGGACGTGGCTGCGAATTGGCGGGTGCGGCCCTCGTAGGGGGCGAAACCGCCGAAATGCCCGGCATGTATAGCAATCAAGACTACGACTTGGCGGGCTTTTGTGTAGGCGTAGTCGAGCGCGAGAAGCTCATAGACGGCCACGCTGTGGCCGCCGGCGACCACATCGTAGGTCTCGCGTCATCCGGCCCCCACTCCAACGGCTACTCGCTCATCCGGCACGTGCTGGAGCGGACCCAAACCGATCTCCAAGAACGACTGGGCACGCAGACCTTGGCCGACATCCTGCTTACCCCTACACGCATCTATGTGAAGAGCCTACTCACCTTGATGGGGACACTCGAAGTCCACGCCATGGCGCATATCACAGGCGGCGGGCTTCCGGGGAATGTACCGCGCGTGATCCCTGCATCCTTACGTGCAGCCATCTCCGCTCAGGCATGGGAATGGCCGGCGATCTTCACTTGGCTCAAAAACGCCGGGAATATCGCCGATGAAGAGATGTACCAGACCTTCAATTGTGGTATCGGCATGGTTGTGATCGTAGCGGCCCATGACACCCAAAAGGCGATGGAGGTGCTCCGCACGGCAGGGGAGACGCCGATCTTACTCGGTCATATAGAAGAAGGTCCGGGCGAATTCGTGTGGATCTAAGCACGCGACTCCGAGTGGTCGTGGTGGTCTCGGGTCGCGGCAGTAACCTCATGGCCCTGCAGGGTCAGGCCGCGCGTTTAGGCTACGAGATCACGGGCGTCGTTTGTAATAACGAAAACGCCCCAGCGCTATCCTACGCGCAATCCGAAGGCCTAGCCGTGGCGATCGTCGACCATCGCCACTACGCCCACTCGACGCTTTTCGAAACAGCGCTCGCCGCGGCGATCGACGCATTCAAGCCTGACCTGATCGCCCTGGCAGGTTTCATGCGAATCTTAGGGCCGGCCTTCGTGCACCACTACCTCACGCGCCTCATCAATATTCACCCCTCACTCCTACCCGCCTTTCCCGGGCTCGATACCCATAGACGGGCCCTTGAAGCGGGGGAACGAGAACATGGCGCGACGGTCCATTTCGTAACCGATGCCTTAGATGGCGGACCTATCATCGCCCAAGAACGCCTCGCAATCGTGCCCGGAGAAGATCCATCCAAGTTGGCCGCGCGGGTTTTGACCTTGGAACATAGACTGTACCCAGAGGTTCTGGGGCGCTTTGCGCGAGGCGAGATCCATTACCCCCACTCGCCCGAGATATCGTGATTTAAAGGGCTGCCGGCACAGCAAGCCCTTCCATACCGCGCCTTAGAACCGCCGCTTGTCTTAAATACCCCGCCGTTCCTCCCCGCCCTCTCTCTACCTTGAGCTTCCATGACAACACGGTGGGCCCGATCAAAACCAAGACGCCGTCCGCCGCTTTAAGACCGATAAAATCCTGAAGGCTTTGCCTCGCGAAACCAGACGAACCAACACGCGGCGGACCCTAACCGGCAGGCGCCATCGCGCCTCAAGGCCCCACGACACGCCTTGTCATCAGGATCGTGCCCACGATTCACGGGCGTGCCATACAGCACAAAACCACCAGAAACCGCCTACTCGCAACCACCCTCACAGCCGTCGACGCCGCCCTTGGATGGCTTCCCTTGACCCTACAGGTGGGAATAGACTCGCTTAATAATAGGAATAAATAATAAAAGGGCTACGTCCCATACACTAGAGAGGAGACCATACATGCGACTCAGCAATTTGTTTTGCCGTTCGCAGGAACGAAAAAAGGACCTGGAGGCAAACCGGCAGCGTCTCTACCGAATTGCCTACGCATGGACTCACGATGCGGCATTAGCGGAAGACCTTGTGCAAGAAACGCTCACAAAGGCTTGGCAGAAACATGACCAACTGAGGGACCCCAAGGCCGAAACCGCTTGGCTCTTCAGTATCCTCACTAATTGCTTTCGAGACCACCACCGACGCGTACGGGAGACCGAGGACATAGATGAGCTCGATATCGCTTGCGATCACTGCCTCGAAACCGAGCACATACGTTCTGAGCTCGCTTTGCGCGTCCGCGCCGCGATCGACAAACTGCCCCAAGGACAAAGGCAGGTCGTGACCCTAGTGGATCTAGAAGGTTTCTCTTATAATGAAGTCTCAGCGATATTGGGTATCCCGAGTGGTACCGTGATGAGTCGACTGTGTCGGGCCCGGACGGCCCTGAAAACCATGCTCCTACCGGAGCTTATGACGCCCGTGCAAGGGGCAAGGATGCGGAGGGTAAAATGAGGGAATCGGAAGGCCCGCGGCTCTCGGATGAGTTTTTAAATGCCTTTGTCGACAATCAGATTGATGCCGACGAGAAGAGTCGCGCCTACCCGCTCATCAGTGGCGATGAGAATTTAAACCGCCAAGTCTGTGAGATCCGCAAGATCTCGGACCTCGTACGGCTTGCCTATGACGCGCTACCTCCCCCGAAAAAGGCGACCGTGCGCCCAGGGCGCAGGCATCTCGACCGCCTTAAGTTCCTAATCGCCCCGATGGTCTTGACGGTAGGCATAGCCTTAGGATGGTCCTTGCGCACGCTTTGGTCGCCCGAACCGCTACCGCTCCTCGCCCCAATCGCCGTGGCGCACGCAAATCATGGCGTATTGGCCACGCGCGGCCGCCTCGGAGGATCTGGGGCAGAGGGCAGACAGACGACAGCGGCGGCGGGCATCATCACCAAGGTGCTATTTCATTTAGATAACGGGGACCGCGCGCATATGCGCCAAGTCCTTGAAGAAGCACAGCATTTGTTAGCTCGCTATCGAGCGGATCACAGACGGGCCGAGGTGGAAATCCTAGCGGATGGCCCGGGGCTTACGCTCTTACGCCGCCACCTTTCACCCTTTGTGGTGCGCATCGCCATGCTGCAAAAACAATACCCAAACTTGGTCTTCGCCGCCTGCCAGGATACCATTAACCGCCTCGAGCGACGCAAAGGCATCGACCCGCGCCTCGTACCGCAGGCCATCATCGTACCGTCTGCCATCGCCGAGATCGTGCGGCTTCAGCATCACGGGTGGACCTACGTTCGTGTATAAGGCCTATCGCTAGACATGCGTCAACGACACACTCTTCCCTACCGGATCAAAGCCGGTCTCTTGATCATGGCGCTCGCCATGCAAGGGGCCCTGGCACAGACCTTCGTCTATGTCGCCAACTATCACAAAAGCACGATCAGCGTCTTCCAAGAAGACCATAGCGGCACACTGCGCGCCATTCAGGAGATAAGGACGCCAAGCGGCCCCGAATCGGTCGTGATCGACAAAAAAGGGTTCGTCATCACAGCCGATAGCTTAGCCCACGCGATAAGCGCCTATCGTGTGAACACAAAAAACGGACACTTAAGCCAAACATCGGTCAAATACGAGGCGGTCCGCGCCAACCCCTTGAGCGTCACGACCACGCCTCACGGCCATTTCGTCTATGTAGCCAATAGCGGCGACAACACGGTCGGCATCTACCATCTGGGCAACGACGGTACCCTCACTAAGGTAGGCCTCGTGCGCGAGGCGCCCACCGCGCGCCCTTACGCAGTCACGCTCACGCCCAACGGTCGCTACGTCTATGTCGCGAATTTCGGTAACGCGACCATCGCCTTCTATAAACGAGAGCTGGGCCACGGGCATCTGCAAGCCTTAGGGATCTTCCACGAACCCCGGGGGGACGGCCCCTATGGCATGTCCACGGGGCCCGATGGGCGATTTTTGTACGTCGCCGACTTCCGTGCCAACGTCCTCGTGGTCTTGGCCATCGGGACCGACGGGGGGCTGTCTTTACAAGATCGCATCGCCGAGCCCTTCGACCATCACCCGGATTCGCTGGTCATAGACCCCAGCGGCCGCTACCTTTTCGTCGCCAACACGAGCGCAAACGATGTCTCGATTTTTCACATCAACCAAAGCGACGGACGACTACGCCACGTGGGCCATGTGCCTACGGGGAGCTACCCTTTCTCGCTGACCCTTGATGCGGCGGCGCGCTTCGTCTTTACCGTCAACTTTGGCGCCGGCACCATCAGCCGCTACCGACTAGACCACCATAGCGGCATGCTAAGCCCCATAGGCACCACGGCCGAAACACCCTTCGCGGACCCCTATAGCATCGCCGCCCTCACCATCCCGGAGAACACGGCGCCTAAGGCCCCCATAACACCGGAAGGTCCCCTCCTGCCACAAACATCCGGTAGTCCCGCATAATCCGATCATGGTCAAAAACCAGCGGGGCCGTAAGGCGATCTGCGTCCATGACAAAACAGCGGCGCGCATCATCCCCGGCATGGGGAGAGCCCGTGCCTTGTGCGACATAAACCAGCGAAACCGTGTGCTGGCGCGGATCGCGGGCGGGGTCCGAATAACAACCGAGCAGCGCCTCGAGAGAAACCACAAGCCCGGTCTCCTCTAGTGCCTCGCGGCGCGCCGCATCCTCAACACGCTCACCCACATCCACGAAGCCGCCGGGCAAGGCCAAGCCGAGGGGTGGAAAGGCCCGCTCGATCAAGACCACGCGGCTTCGGTCGCCTTCTGGATGAATGATAATATCGACCGTCAGTAAAGGGGTCTTGGGGGTCATCGTCATTTTTTTTTCGTCCCGTGCTAGAATACCGCCTGCATGGAACAGCTTACCGCCCCATTTGGTCAGGTGATAGAGATCCGACAAATACTCCACGAGAGCGGCATACGGCTCTTGCGGGTCATTATTCGGGAAGGCGGAAAATATTTCACGCTGGAACTCGACCCCGCGACCGCTCATGCGTGGGGTAAACACATGATGGAATGGGCCCGTGATTATGACAAAGGGCCTGATGTTCCATAGGCGGTGCATAGACGCATGGACGCTCGTCGCACAATGAACTTGAGTAAAAGCTAGGAAGAGGAAAACAATATGCTTCAGGGTCTTATCGTCTTGCCATGGTGGGGTTATGTGCTCGTAGCGCTTGCGCTCACGCATATCACAATCGTTGCGGTTACGATCTATCTGCACCGCCACCAAACACACAGGGCCCTTGATCTCCATCCGGCAATTGCGCACTTTTTCCGATTCTGGCTGTGGCTTACGACCGGCATGGTCACTAAGGAGTGGGTCGCCATCCACCGGAAACACCATGCCCGCTGCGAGACCGAGGAGGACCCGCACAGCCCGCAAGTCTTGGGCCTGAAGAAGGTCCTCTGGCAGGGTACCGAGCTCTACCGCAAAGAAAGCAAAAACGCCGAAACCATGGTCAAATTCGGCCATAACACCCCGGACGACTGGATGGAGCAACACCTCTATACGCGCTACAGCGCCTCGGGGATCGTTGTCATGTTGATCATCAATCTCCTGTGCTTTGGCGCACTCGGCCTCACGATCTGGGCCATTCAGATGGCCTGGATACCGTTTTTTGCAGCAGGCATAGTCAACGGCGTGGGCCACTACTACGGCTACCGCAACTTCGAGTGCGCGGACGCCGCGACCAATATCATCCCCATCGGCCTCCTGATCGGGGGCGAAGAGCTGCACAACAACCACCACACCTACGCAAGCTCAGCCAAGTTCTCCTGCAAACCCTGGGAATTTGATATCGGCTGGGGCTATATCCGGATACTGAAGGCCTTAGGCCTCGCCTCCATCAAGAAAGTGGCTCCGATCCCGGCTTTTACCGCCGCCAAAGAGCACTGCGACCTAGACACCGTAAAGGCCGTGATTGCCCACCGCTTCCAAATCATGGCGCGCTTCGCGCACGAGGTCTTACACCACGTGCATAAAGAAGAGCTGCGCAAGGCGGCCGAAGGCAATCACGAAAACGCTCAGCTGCTGAAACGCGCACGACGACTCATGGTGCGTGAAAAGACCCTCATAAGCGAGGCTGGCTACAAGCAGTTGCAAGAGATACTCGCCACGAATAGCCGCTTAGAGACCGTATACCTCATGAAGGAACGTTTACAGGACGTGTGGCGGCGCTCGGCCACCACCCAAGAGCAGCTGCTCGTAGCCCTTCAGGAGTGGTGTCAGCAAGCAGAGGCCACGGGTATTTCGGCCTTACGGGACTTCTCCGCCAAGATTCGGACCTACGCGGCAAACCCCGCTAAGATTTGACGCCGCCTCGCGGCGCACACAAGGAAACCCCAGGGCGCTATCCCTGGGGTTTTACCGGAATCAAGCGAAAAGCCCCATCGTTTAGGCCGGGGGCTTCAAACGGTGACTTGCGTGATCGTGGTCTTTAAGAGACACCCCCACTCAGCGCGTATGCGCGTTGGAGTGGGGGTGTTTTTTTAAGTCAACGACCGGAGTGCGGGGGCATTACACTTACCACATCGCGCCATTCTGGACCTTAAGGGTGGCTTTGTCCCGCCGGCAACGAGAGTACAAACAAGCCTGGCGCGGGGGATGGTTCTCGCGGTACCAGCGCATGATATCAGCCAGGCGTGCGCGGCTTGGCGGCGTTGGGTCGGCAAAAAATCGCCTCACGCAAGCGCAGTTCTTGTGCCTTGATTGTGGCAATGAGAATAACGCCGATCTGGTGGGCGCGCTCCATGACAAACAACACCCAGAATGAAGGGCGGCCTTGTCGCTACCGTTGCTGCTCGGTATATTATAAGGAGCCCTCTGTTGAGGTTCATTGCCACAGATGGTGGATTTCTGTCCACCCGAGGTCGCTATGTACCCTTTTACTCAACAAGTGTTGCGTACGGATATCGCTGGTATGCCGCTCGAGTGGATTGATTTTCGCGAGGCGGTGCGCATTTGCCATCTTGGGCAGGTTGCCTACACCTGCGGCGTCCTTTTGTACCGAGTGCACGGAGGCTATAACGCCGCAACCGGCCGGCGCAGCGTGGTGGACGTCAACTCGATTTTGGCCACCTATGGTGAAAATGGCCAACTCCTGCGCCAACGCGATCAGTACGTTCCCCCGTTAAGCAACCCCTCATTATTTGCCCGCGATGCCCGAATTTGCCTGTACTGCGGTACACATTTCTCGGTGCGCGAACTCTCCCGCGACCATGTCACACCCTTGAGCCGCGGTGGGGCAGACGCATGGAGCAACGTCGTGACGGCCTGCAAGCGCTGCAACAACCACAAGGCCGGACGGACACCCGAAGAGGCCGGCATGGCCTTGCTCGCGGTACCCTTCATCCCGACTCACGCGGAATACATTTTTTTACAGGGACGCCGGGTCCTTGCTGATCAAATGGCCTTCTTGCGGGCGCACTTCCCGCGTAGCAGCCCCTTACATGAACGGCTCGCACGGGCAATCGTGCCGGACTAAGGGCGAGAGAACGAGAAATACAGGGAGGATTGTGTCTGCGAGATGACTTTCAGTGGCTACCGTCCGGCATCCACTGAAAGCTCTGGAACCTTATTTGATCTTCGCTTCCCGATACGCGACGTGCTTGCGCACGACCGGATCAAACTTCTTGATCTCAAACTTCTCAGTCATCGTGCGCTTGTTCTTGGTCGTCGTATAGAAATGGCCGGTGTCGGCGCTCGATACCAGCTTGATCTTGTCACGCATGTCTATCTCCTAAACCGCTTCACCGCGCGCACGCATTTCTGCTAGCACGACATCGATACCCTTCTTGTCGATCGTACGCAAACCATGATGCGACAAACGCATACGTACCCAGCGATTCTCGCTCTCTACCCAGAGCTTGCGATAATGCAGATTGGGCAGAAACCGCCGACGCGTCTTATTGTTGGCATGTGACACGTTGTTACCGCTGATAGGCCGCTTGCCGCTGACCTGGCATACCTTGGACATGGAAACCCCCTCATGAATCGCGCGATTCTGCCACAATAAGGGGGCGCTGCCAATCCCCTGGCTACGAGCCCCCAGAAACGGTCCAAAGGGCGGCTTAAAGCCAAAAGGGCTAGCCGAAGGGCCCCGCACAGGCAGAAGCGCCTTGCGCCGTATGGTTATACCTAAGACTGGGCAGAACGACATGCCTCCCGCCTACCTTAAGGGGCCATCACTCTCATGCTATATAGCACCTCACACGCCCAAACCGCCTTACCCGGCACATCTAAAGCCAGCCGCGCTCCTTAAAGGACACGATATGACCATCCCCCACGACGAGATGGTCTATCACGCGGACACCAATCAGCGCCAACGCCTCGGCCAAGCGCGCGGTAAGATCGCGGTCGGCAGCGCTCGGTTCCGCCATCCCCGAGGGGTGGTTATGTACGAAAATGGTCGCCGCGGCATTATGCGCGAGCGCACGCTTGACGATCTCGCGCGGATATACGGCCGCCGTATCTATAGTGCCCTCGAAAACCACCTCCTCTACCAATAGACGATGGCGAATATCCAGGAAAAGGCAGGCAAAGACTTCGCGCGGTCGATCACGAAACGCGACGGTCAGATAACGTCTCGTCGCAAGCGACGAGGACAATACGACATCGCGCCTCAGGTTTTCGGCAAGATGACGGCGACTCATCTCGAGCACCGCCCGCACCAAGGCATATTTCGCAGGCCCCAAGCCTGGAGCCTCACAAAAGACGTCCTGCTCCGTGGTCAAGAGGCCGCGCAGGCCGCCTAGGCGCAAAAGTAATTCGCGCGCAAGGTCCACTGCGGTCTTGCCGCTCACCCCGGTTCTCAGGACAATGGCTAAGAGTTCCGCATCAGACAAGGCCTCGGGGCCATATTGCAATAGACGCTCGCGAGGACGTTCTTCCACAGGCCAGGCAGAAATGGTCATAAGGACTCCTTGCGGCTAACATATCAGTCAAGCGGCGAGCGCGCGCCCCGGAAGATGCGAGGTAAGGAAGAAAGGATGCCATTGCAGGAACCAGGATCACTCAGAGGGCGCCATGTCCTCCTCGGTATCACAGGGGGGGTAGCAGCCTACAAGACGCCAGAGCTCGTACGTCGGCTGATAGAGCGCGGCGCCGAGGTGCGCGTCATCCTCTCCCACACCGCTTCCCAATTTGTCACGGCCTTGTCCTTAAAAGCGGTAGGTGGCCAAATCGTGCAAGAGCGAGACGTCCCCATGGCGCATATCGAGCTGGCCCGTTGGGCCGATGTCCTGCTGATCGCGCCGGCCACAGCCTATGTCCTGGCCCGGCTTGCGACAGGCACCTGCGACGACCTCCTCACGACGACCGTCTTGGCGACGCACGCGCCCGTGGCGGTGGCCCCGGCCATGAATCAAGCGATGTGGCGCCATGTCGCGACCCAGGCCAACCAAGCGCTTTTGCGCGAACGCGGCACACTCTTCATAGGACCCGCAAACGGCCCGCAAGCATGTGGCGATCTAGGCCCGGGGCGCATGGCCGAGATCACCGACATCCTGTCGTGCCTAGCCCACATGGGAGACCAGGCGCAGGCCCTAAGCGGCGTGCTCGCGGTCGTGACCGCCGGACCGACTTATGAGGCCTTAGACCCGGCGCGCGGCTTTACGAACCGCAGTTCCGGAAAAATGGGATACGCCATCGCTGACGCCCTCACTCGAAGCGGCGCCCATGTCACCCTTATTACCGGCCCCACAGCGCTTCCCGCGCCCGCCTGCGCCCGCGTGATTGCAGTCACGAGCGCGCTCGAAATGCACAATGCGGTGCTGTCGTGCCGCGAAGCCATGGAGCTTTTCGTCGCAACGGCCGCGGTCGCCGACTATCGACCAGAAACGACGCTCGCTCACAAGCTTAAAAAGGGCGCGGAAACACTCGACATCCGTTTCGTCCGCAACCCCGACATTTTAGCGGAGGTCGCATCCTGGAAGCCGGCGCCCTTTACCGTGGGTTTCGCCGCCGAAACCGAACACCTGGAAACCTATGGCCGCAAGAAACTTGTCGACAAAGGCCTGGATCTCGTCGTGGCCAACCCCGTAGGCGAGCCCGGCGCAGGCTTCGAGGCCGATTGGAACCGCGTTACCTTAATCGATAAAGCGCAGGCCGTGGAATGGGTGGCAGCCCCCAAGGCCGATGTCGCACGCATGCTCGTCACCGAAATCATCAAACGCCTACCGAGGTCACCTCACTCATGACGACACCGGTCGTTGATATCAAAATCCTAGATAAGCGCTATGGGAAAGACTTCCCCTTACCGACCTACGCGACCGAAGGCTCGGCGGCCATTGACCTACGCGCCTGTGTCCTAGAAACCGTACACCTCAAACCCGCCGAGTCGCTTATGATACCGGCGGGCCTTGCCCTCCATCTGGCCGACCGCACGCTAGCCGCCCTGATCCTTCCGCGCTCGGGGCTCGGCCACAAAGGCCTGATCCTCGGCAATAGCGTAGGCCTGATCGACTCTGACTATCAGGGCGAAATCAGCCTTTCTTGCTGGAATCGCGGCACGGAAACCCTCACCATAAACCCAGGCGACCGCATAGCCCAGCTCATCATCGTCCCGATCGTGACCGCGACCTTCCGGGTCGTCGATACGTTCGCCTCTAAGACCGCACGAGGCGAAGCGGGCTTTGGTCATTCGGGCATACGCTAACCGGCCCTAGGCCCTACACCACTCTCACGGGAGAATCGTAACTCATGACCGGCACCCCCCCGACATCTCGCCCAGACTTGCCGCCACGCGGCATCTTCAAGTCTTACGATATCCGCGGCATCGTAGACACCGAACTCACCGCGTCCTCTGTCCGTGCGATAGGTCAGGCCATAGGGAGTGAAGCAAAAGACCGTGGGCGAAAGACGATCGTGATCGCCCGAGATGGCCGACTGTCGGGCCCGCATCTCTTGGATGCCTTAAGCGCCGGGCTCTGCGATAGCGGCTGCGATGTCATCGACATAGGCCTTGTGCCCACGCCGCTCCTCTACTTTGCCACGACCGCCTTCGCAACGGGGTCCGGGGTCATGCTCACGGGCAGCCACAACCCCCCGCAATACAATGGGCTGAAGATATTACTGGCCGGCGAAACCCTCTCCGGCCCGCAGATCGTGGCCCTTTATGAACGACTCGTAGACAAAAGGCTGCACACGGGCCACGGGACGCGACGGACCGACGATATTCGCGCGCAATACCTCGAGCGCGTCACGAGCGACGTGCATCTCGCGCGCCCCTTAAAGATCGTCATCGACTGCGGCAATGGGGCGACCGGCGAAATGGCGCCTGCGCTCTTCAAGGCCTTAGGCGCCGAAGTCACCACGCTCTTTGGGGACATTGACGGCCACTTTCCCAATCATCACCCGGATCCGAGCCAACCGGACAACCTTCGCGATCTGCAAAAATGCGTGCGCGATAACGCAGCAGACGTGGGCCTCGCTTTTGACGGCGACGGGGATCGGCTCGCGGTCGTAGCCCCGGACGGCACCATCATATGGCCGGACCGCCAACTCATTTTATTTGCGCGCGACGTCTTGACGCGCCACCCGCACGGCCAGATCCTCTATGACGTCAAGTGTTCGCGCGCGCTAGACGAAGCGATCAAGGCCGCCGGCGGCCGCCCGTTGATGTGGAAGACCGGCCACTCGTTCATCAAGGCCCGCATTTCGCAAGGCGATATTTTGTTGGCCGGAGAAATGAGCGGGCACATCTTCTTCAAGGAGCGGTGGTATGGCTTTGATGACGGGCTTTACGCCGGCGCGCGGATGCTTGAACTCTTAGCGAAGAGCGCGGAGTCGCCCGCCGCCATCTTCGCGGCCCTGCCCAATACCGTCAACACGCCGGAGATTCAAATCCCGGTGACGGAAAGCCCGCACGCGTTGGTGGAACTCCTTGTCAAGGCCGCCGATTTCCCGGATGCCGTCATCACCACCATAGACGGGTTACGCGCGGACTTCCCGAATGGCTTTGGGCTCGTGCGCGCCTCCAACACCACCCCCATCCTCGTGCTCCGCTTCGAGGGCACAACCGAAGAAGACCTCCAGAGGATTCAAGCTCGCTTCCGGGAACTCATGACGAAGGTAAGACCCGATCTCGCGGCATGGTAGACGCAAAAGGTCCGGCCCTTATTCCATAAAAATTTCTACGCATTGAGGGCCGGCGGGGTTGCCAGGCTCGAAAAATGTCGCCATTCTAGGCGACCGTGGTTCACGAGTTCGATTTCTACACCCTCAAAGGAGAAACAAAGCCATGCGCCGATTCCTGATAGCAGCCACGTTCACCCTCGGAACGATAGGCTCCTGCTACGCGCACAACCGTCTTGACGCCATCCAAGGACCACACATCAATCTCGATCAAACCGTCATCAAGCTTGCGCTTGCCAAGGGCGTATCCCCGAAGGATGCGGTCCAGGCGATGAAGATCAAGGCCAACGACGTCAACATGAAGTACGTGGGGGAACTACCGCTCTCGAAGCAGTTGAAGAACATGGGCATCAAGTCCGGCATACTCACGGTCTATGAATTTTGTAGCCCGCCGATCGCGCACCTCATGGTCAATGCCGATCCGGCCTTTGCCGCCTACCTGCCCTGCCGCATCACCATGGTTGAAACAGGTGGCCATGTGTGGCTTGAAATGCTGAACCTCAACATGATCATAAAGGGCGCCCATCTCAAAGGAAAACTCCGCACACAAGCCCTGCGCGTACGCGATGATCTTGACGCCATCTTATGGGCTGGCGCCAAGGGCGATTGGTAAAGACCCTTGCGACCAAGGCGCTCGCTGGTGGCGCCTTGGTCTTGATCATGGCGCTTGCGACAGCACAAGCAAGACCAGCCGGGGCCATATTCCAAATCAGTACGGACTCGGAAACGACATGGAAGGTCGCGGTGCGCAACGCCCGCAATCTCCAGGCGGCCATGCGACCGAAACCGATTCGCATCGAAATCATCGTATTCGGCCCGGGCCTCAAAATGCTTTTGAAGGGCTCGCCGGTCGCGCCCAATCTCATGATGCTTCATAAGGGCGGGGTCGTGATCGAAGCGCGCAAAGACGGGCTGAAGAAACTCGGGATCACGCCCGATCAAGTTCTGCCCATCGTTCACTATATCCGCTCGGGCATAGCCGAACTTGTGGAACGCGAACGCCAGGGCTGGGCTTATATCCGCCCCTAAAGGCATCCGTAAATAAAGCCCCTCCCGCAGGGCCTCTCGCCATCACTTTCTTTTAAGCGACCCGCGCGCTACCCGCAGCAAACCCGCCTTACATCAATACTGAAGACAAAAATACGCCACGGAAACGGCCCCGAATCACCGCGCAAGAACGGAATCAAGTCCCAGATCGGCGTCACCAAGAGACGAGCGGCGGCGCCGCCTTGGGACCGTCATAATGATAGTGTCGCAGGATCCTCTGACCGACCGGGCCGCGTAACCAGTGGACGAAACGCAAACTGGCCGCCGGCTCTTGGCTTGTCGTAAGAACAGAGGCATAAAAGACCAAGGGTTGGGGTCGCAAGATTCTCCCCTTTTGCACAAGGGAGACGCTGTCATACAAACGCTGATCATGCGCGTCCCCTAAGTTGATCGGCGTCGGCAACGACAGATAAGGGAGGCCTAAGGCCGCAGGCTGGGTCTTATAGGCCGCGCTCGCATCAAGCTGGCCCCCTTGCAGGCGCGCCATGACCTCGGGTTCTGGAAAAATCTCACGCGGATTGATGGTAGGCCCCAGAATACGACGGGCGAGATCTGGTTCATGATAGAAGCGCTCCGCCAAGCGAAGCATAAAGATCGTATTGACGCCCTGGGGGTCGGTTAAGGGATCGGTTCGTCCAAAACGAAGTCCGGGGCGTACCAATACCTTCCACCACGGCGAAGACACGGAATGCGCGGCGCGCGCCAATGCCTTAGTGAAACGACTCCGCGGGCTGTAGGCAATCACGAGTTCCGTACTCGCAATCGCCCAAGCGTCGTGCGCCTTGCCTGCGCGCAATACGATATCCATAGGATCGCGGGTAATCGAAATAAAGACATCGGGACGAATGGTGCCGGCGACAATCATGTGGGCAAGACCCAAGGCCCCTTGCGCGCGCCCTTCTATGCGCGTCGCATAACGATGAGCCATGATGGGGGCAATACCTCCATGCATCAAAGCCCCCATGGACCCGGCATAAGCGACTTGCAGGGTCGTGTGTGTGGCCGCCTCGGACGCGGCCGTTCCCGCGAGCGATAAAAGGCCGAGCCCTTGAGCCAGGAATGCCCGCCTTGAGATCTGCGCCATCAGCTCCCCCGCCTGCCGCTTAAAACACCCACCCCTCACTTTGCCAGGACCTTTTTAAGTCTTGGGAAGTGTCACGCCCAGCTGGCCTTGGTACTTACCGCCACGATCCTTGTAGGACGTCTCGCAGGGCTCATCGGCCTCGAAAAATATGACCTGCGCCACGCCTTCGTTGGCATAGATCTTAGCGGGCAGCGGGGAGGTATTGGAAAACTCCAAGGTCACATGCCCCTCCCACTCCGGCTCGAAGGGCGTGACATTCACGATGATGCCGCAACGCGCATAGGTCGAGTTATGGATTACGAGACCGTTGGCCAGAAAATTATGAAGCCCGGGCACCTCGAGATCATAGACAGGAGCCAGGCCCGCAGGCGTAATGCCGAGGATGCGGTCCCACTCTATGGCCTGCGATCCCGACACCCGTCCGTCCGTCCCCGTTCCGAGCCAAACGCCCTGTTGTTCGCGTAAGCCCTCGTCTAACGTGACCAAGCGATAGCCGCAAGCCTCGTGCCTAATGATCGACCGGACACCCAACCGGGTCGCCAGATGGTGGAGGTCTTCGATCAGGGGTTGCTCGGCGCGCACGCTACGATCATTACCCAAAGCCGCCTGCACGAAGGCCCGCACATCCGCGCGCGGGGCACGAAACACGGATCCCGGCACGGCCGAGACCTGGCCCGCGATGGCCTGCTCGCGAAACCACGCACCCAGCTTCGCCGGTCCGAGCAAACGCTTGGTCCCAAAGAACGGAAGCGCGGCGGCCTTGGCAAGAAAGTCGCCCACACGAAGATCACAAAGGGATCGCCAGCCTCCGGGCGTCAGCAGCGGATGCTGGGCGGTCGCGGTCAAATGAAGCCCCGCTTCGGTCTCTACCCGCCATACGGGCTTTTCGCCATGGAAGGCGCGCGCCGCAACACGCGCCTTCTGCCAGGCGTGGCCGCCAAACGATGCCGTTCGGCGCGCCTGGGTCCATTCCGCAATCGGCAGGTAATCTCCGGTATCGGCATCCATGACCTTCGTATCGCCCGTGACGCACTTACCAAGACAAATCGTAAGCACATTACGAGGGATACGAAAATATTCGACGGTCCGGGCCAGCGCAAAGGAATTCGGCGGGATAATACAGACCTCGCCACGAAAATCGACGAAACTATTGGCATCGAAATTCTTAGGATCTACGATCGCCGAGTTGATGTTCGTGAATATCTTAAACTCGTTCGAACACCGAATATCATAGCCGTAACTCGACGTCCCATAAGAGACGAGACGCTCACCGCCCCGCGTCTTGACCTGCCCGGGCTCAAAAGGCTCAATCATGCCGTGATCCTGCGCCATGCGCCGGATCCATTTATCTGATTTTATACTCATCCATCCCGGCTAGGCCGGCCTCCCCATCTCCTGATCGAAGATCAGGTATTCTGGATCACGATGTTGGGGAAGTTCCCCGAGAAATCCTTCTTCATGAGCGACAATCGCGCCGCGACCCGGCGCGCGATCTCCCGATAAATCTGCGCCACGCGCCCCTCGGGATCGGCTACGACCGTCGGGCGCCCGCCATCGGTATCGGCGCGGATACGCAGATCCAAAGGCAAGGACCCCAAAAAGTCCACGTCGTACTGCTCGGCCATCCGCAAACCGCCGCCCGCCCCGAAGATATGCTCCTCGTGGCCGCATTCGCTACAGATATGGGTGCTCATATTCTCGATGATACCGACCACGGGAATCTCAACCTTCTCGAACATCTTCAACCCCTTACGGGCATCGAGTAGCGCGATATCCTGAGGCGTCGTCACGATCACCGCGCCCGTGACCGGGACCTTCTGGGCGAGCGTCAACTGAATGTCGCCCGTGCCCGGCGGCAGATCCACGATCAGGTAATCCAAGTTGTCCCAGTTGGTATCACGGAGCAACTGCTCCAAGGCCTGCGTCACCATGGGGCCACGCCAAATCATCGGCGTCTCTTCATCGATCAAGTAGCCGATGGACATAGACTGCAGATGATAGCTTGGGACAGGCTCCATGCGACGGCCGTCCTTGGACTCGGGCTTGGCATGCGAACCCAACATGCGCGGCTGACTTGGCCCATAGATATCCGCATCCAGAATACCGACGCGCGCCCCTTCGGCGGACAAGGCCAGCGCTAGGTTCACGGCCGTCGTAGACTTTCCGACGCCGCCCTTACCAGAGGCTACCGCAATGATATTCTTCACCCCCGGGATAGGCTTGACGCCCTTTTGAACGCCGTGGGTCGCGATTTTAAAATCCACGGTCACCGTGACGTCCACGGCACCCTTGATCGTAAGGATCTTCTCGCGTAAACGGGCCGCAAGCGCGTCTTTGACGCCCTTGGCCGGATAACCCAAAACCACCTCAACCGATATCGTGCCGCCATCGACCTTGATGGCCTTGACGGCCTTCGTGGTAACGAGGTCCTGCTCCAAATACGGATCGATGACCTCTTTTAGGGCCGTTTCGACCTGAAGCTGGGAGACTTCCGTCATGTTTTTTTGCTCCTGAAGAACCCGTGAAATCGCTCAATTTAGGGGAAGCATGCTACACCTTATCGGACAAAATCTAAACGGACCGCAGGCTTTAAAAAACCGCCCCCACCCGCTCGGAATGGGGCCGGAGGGGACTGCCGGCCGCATCATGGACTCAACGAAAGCGCCCCGCTCCCCCCTTTCGCATAAAGCGCATCGGCTGGCCTTGGCCCGTCCGCGCCAAACTGTTACCTTTCCCCCCATCTTGAAGGGGGCGCTATGCCAAACAACCGCAAAATCCTCGTGACGAGCGCATTACCATACGCAAACGGCGCGATTCACCTGGGCCACTTAGTAGAATATATCCAGACTGACATCTTCGTGCGCTACCAAAGGCTACGCGGCGCGGTCTGCTATTATCTGTGCGCAGACGACACCCATGGCACCGCGATTATGTTAAAAGCGGCCGCGGAGGGTATCGCGCCCGAAGAACTCATCGCGCGGGTCGCTGCCGAACATCTGCGTGATTTCGGGGACTTTGGCATCTCATTTGATCACTTCGGATCGACACATAGCGAAGAAAACCGGGTACTCTCCGAACACTTCTACACGAAAATCAAGGCCGCGGGCCATATCGCGGTGCGCACCATCGAGCAGGCCTTCGATGCCACAAAGCAGCTCTTCCTCCCGGATCGCTTCATTCGCGGCGAATGCCCACGCTGTCACGCGCCCGATCAATACGGAGACTCGTGCGAGGCCTGCGGGGCGACGTATGCGGCAAGCGATCTCATAAACCCGGTCTCTGCGCTCAGTGGGACCAAGCCTATTACCCGCGCCTCGGAACACTACTTCTTCAAGCTCAGCGACTTCGCAGCCGAACTCAAAGAGTTCACGCGCGCAGGCGCCCTCCAAAAAGAGGCCGCGCACAAGCTAGACGAATGGCTGGACCTGGGGCTGTCCGATTGGGATATCAGCCGCGATGCGCCCTACTTTGGGTTCAAGATCCCGGGCACCGAGGATAAATACTTCTACGTATGGCTCGATGCGCCGGTCGGCTATATCGCCACCTTCTGGCAGCTCAGAATGCGGCTCGAAGGCCATAAACTCACCCTCGAAGAGATACGCAAGTCGTGGTCTCAGTACGAAATCCACCACTTCATCGGCAAAGACATCCTGAATTTTCATGGGCTTTTTTGGCCCGCGATGCTAGATGTCGCACAATTCGCCAAACCCGCCGGCATACACGTGCACGGCTTCCTCACCATCAACGGCAAAAAGATGTCGAAGTCGCGCGGGACTTTCATCACCGCCCGGCAATACCTCGATTGCCTGCCCGGCGAATACCTGCGCTACTACTTCGCCGCCAAGCTCAATAGCAGCATCGAGGATATCGACCTGAACCTCGAGGATTTCCGGGCGCGGGTGAACTCCGATCTCGTGGGCAAGCTCATCAACATCGCGAGCCGCACGAGTCAATTACTGGCCCGCCATGCGGACAATAAGCTTGCGACCACCTTGGCCGATGCGGCGCTTTACACGGAATTCGTCGCGGCGGGCGAAGCCATCGGTGGACACTACGAGGCGCGCGAATACAGTCGAGCGGTCAAGGCCATCATGGATCTTGCGGATCGCGCGAATCGCTACGTAGACGACGTGCGCCCCTGGGAGCTCGCACGCGATCCTTTGCGTCACGAGCAATTACAGACGGCCTGCACGCAAGCGCTCAATCTCTTTCGGGTTCTCATCACCTACCTAAAGCCCATACTGCCCCGAACCGCCTCCGCGGTCGAAGATTTTCTCGATTGTGGCGAGCTCAACTTCGAGGTCATAAAAACGCCCTGGCTCGGACGACGTATCCGCGCCTACAGTCACCTGGCGCGCCGGATCGAGGCGCAAGACTTAGCGCCCCTGACCATAAGCCCCGCGATCGACGCCCAAGGCGCTGCGCCTAAGGGCCCGACCTCCAAGGCGCAAGGGGCCGCCGCGCCTAGTAAGGTCTCAGAGAGCGAGGCCGCGGAGAATCACGACGATGTCCTCACCATCGAGGACTTCGGACGCGTAGACTTGAGGGTGGCACGAGTCGTTGCCGCCGAATATGTGGAAGGCGCAGACAAGCTCCTCAAACTCTCGCTGGATCTTGACGAGGGGCGGATCAGGACGGTCTTTGCCGGCATCCGTCATGCCTACACACCCGCCGAACTGACCGGCCGCCTAGTAGTGTGTGTCGCGAACTTAAAGCCCCGCAAGATGCGGTTTGGTTTATCGGAAGGCATGGTGCTCGCGGCGGGCGACGGAAAGGGCCTCTTTATCATAGCCCCGGCCGAAGGTGCGCAGCCGGGTATGAAGGTCCGCTAACGCGACCCAAAAGGCCTATTTTTACCCACCACGGCGTCTGGCTTAAACGAGCGTGTCACCCTGCGGCGTACGCCGCAGGTAGGGGACTTCAGGAGGCCTATGGAGGTCGTGCTTTTGAGTGGCGGCATCGAGAGCGTGACATTGCTCTATGATCGTGCGCAAAACGCGCCCGTGACCGCAGTATTCATAGACTACGGCCAGCGTGCGGCGCACCAAGAGCAAAAGGCCGCGACTACGAACGCGCAGGCGGTAGGCTGTCGGCTCCTCGCGCTCAACATAAGATCAGTCGGGGCCGCGCTCGCCCCGCAAGGCGTGTTGACCGCCCACGTGCCGCTGCCGGCCCGCAATCTCGTCGCCATCAGCCTCGCGGCCAATGTAGCGCTTCAACTCAAGGCCTCGTCCGTATGCATAGGCCTACAACGCGACGACCAGGCGCACCGGGAGGGAGGACCCGCCTTCATCCAAGCGCTCACCTGCGCGCTCAAGGTTTTTGATCTCGCCCTCGAAACGCCATACGCACACCTATCCAAAGCCTGCGTCGTCGCGCACGGACGTGCCTTGGGGGTCGATTATGATAAGACCTATAGCTGCCTTCTCGGGCACGTGCGCGCGTGTGGCCGCTGCGCCCAATGTCGTGCCCGCCAAGACGCCCTTCAAGACGCGCGCCGTTGAGAGGCCCCTTCCGCACCTCCGTTCGTCACCGATCTATAAACCAGAGTGCCCCAAAAGGACGGTACACTTGCGCAGGCCGCGACCAGACGGCACACTCGCCGCCATGACGACACGCCCCTCGGCCGTGCGCTTGACCACCGTCATGGCGCTCCTGCCCCAGACTCAATGCGGGCGCTGCGGCTTCGATGGCTGCAGGCCTTATGCGCAGGCCCTCCTAAAAGGGCAGGCCCGCGTCAACCTCTGTCCTCCGGGAGGGGATGTCACGCGACTGGCGCTCGCGTCCTTGCTGCAACGCGCCGCATCCCCCTGGGAGCCCGAACGGACACCGGAGCCGCGCGCCTGGGTGCGCATCGATCCACAAGGCTGCATCGGCTGCGGACGCTGCTTACCCGCCTGCCCGGTCGACGCCATCACCGGCGCCTTGGGCTTTTTGCATAGCGTCATCCATACCGAATGCACCGGCTGCAAGCTGTGCTTGGCGCCTTGCCCCGTAGACTGCTTCCAGGTGATGGCGGGGGAGGCCACAAAGCCCGGTCCGTGGCCCGACCGATCGCAAGAGGAGGCCCTGCGCGCGCGTCTACGCGCCCATCGGAAACAGCGCCGATTACGCCATCTCGCCCGTCCCGAGTCGGCGCGGGCCAGCAAAGAGCGTAAACGGCGCGAGATTCGCGAGGCGCTCGATCGCGCACGCAGTAAACGAGGTTGGCAAGGGACCCTGCGCGACCGTAGAATGCCAGGGAGTGAGTAACGCTAACCGTTTTGTATGAGGATTCTTCATGTCAGGACATTACCCTTTCGGTGGCAAGGCCAACCGCATCAGCGTGTTTGCGTTCTTTGAGAAAAACCAGCTGAGCCTCGATTTACAGGAACACTACTACAAATGGTGGTATGACTACGCCAAAGCGATGGTGGAACAAGACCCCGACCTCAAGGCCACACGCGGCGTCGATTTCAAGCATTACCCCTTCGGACAACATGCCGAAAGCAACTTCCACTTACACGGCTACAAATGGGCGACGGCGCTTTCGGACCTGGGCGCCTTTATTGCGAACGTCATCTTTCCCAAGCTCTCGGATGAGACGCGCCATAAACTCGACCATGATCATGATGCCATGATGAAGAGCCTCCTTCTTGAGCGTGAGAAGTCGCCACGCGAGGCACCACCCGACGTTGGCCGCTACCGCCACGTCTAAGGCGTTCGGCGCGCGCCTTGGGCCCGCGGAACGGGAAGCGGTATTCGAACGTCTACGGGCGCACAATCCGCACCCCACGACCGAGTTGCGCTTCGCGTCTTCGTTTCAGTTGTTGATCGCCGTCATGCTCTCGGCCCAATCGACCGATCGCGCCGTCAATAAAGCGACCATCGGGCTCTTTGAGGCAGCGCCCGATGCCGCAGCCATGAGCGCCTTGGGCGAAGAGCGCATCAAACCGTTTATCAGCGGGATCGGCCTCTATCACACCAAGGCCCGTCATGTGCAACAGACCTCCGAGATCCTCTTAAGGGATCACGAAGGGGAGGTGCCGCGTGACCGAAAGAGCCTGGAGGCGCTTCCCGGCGTCGGACGCAAGACCGCGAACGTGGTCTTGAATACCGCCTTCGGAGAGGCCACCGTAGCGGTCGACACGCACATCTTCCGAGTCGCAAACCGCTTAGGTTTGGCACCAGGGGCGACGGTACGGCAGGTGGAGGATCGCCTGATGCGCGTAATACCGAGGCGCTTCCTCAACGACGCGCACCACTGGCTCATCTTGCATGGTCGGTACGTGTGCAAGGCCAGAAAGCCCGATTGCGGGGACTGTGTTCTCTTTGATTTGTGTACATATCGGGATAAAGTAAAGTCATGGACAGGATCAGCGTCGCCACAGGCCTTAAGCGCGGCCCGCGCGCCACAGCGGATCTCGCGAGCCACGCCGTCTCCCAAGCGCTCGCGCGTGCGGGGCTCGTAACCGCGCGTTCGGTCATCCTCTTTCTCACCTACCATTTCGCGACAGATCCAAAGCCCGCGCTGCGCGCGGCCGCGCGCGCGGCCGGATGCACGCAGATCATAGGCTGTACGGCGGCCGGGCTTTTGACAGACGAGGAATGGGTTCTCGATGCGCCGGCGGCGGCGGCCATGGTCTTTGGCGGGGCGCCCTTTCTCGATCATATCGAAAAAAACGATGATGACCCGGTCTTGAGTCTGGCCGCCCCGGAACATTTGAGCGCCGATTGGCTCGACGCGAGCTTTCGTCGCATCGGCGCCATCTCAGGAGATATGTTGGGGAGAGGCCCGTTTCGCGTGTGGAACGGGGGACACATCCGTCCGGAAGGATACGCACAGGCGGCGCTCCGCGGGCTACGCGGGAGTTTAGGGGCCTCTCAAGGGGTGCGAGCGCTCACCTCTCCCATCGAGGTAGCCGAGGTCCGCGACTACGACGTCTTAAGGCTAGGACACTACCCGGCCTTGAATGTGCTAGTCCAGTCCCTCCCTCTAGGGGTGCGTGAAATGGAACGGATCCCGCTGCACCTCATTATGGGAGGCGTGACCTTCGGCGATCCGGCGACCGCAATCAAAGAAGGCCGTTACCGTTTAAACCACATCGTATCCGCCAACGTAAAAGAACAGTCCATTACGTTTGCGCAACGCCTCTCGCGCGGCGAGCGACTCTTCTGGGCCATGCGTGACGCGATCGCCGCAGAACGCGACATGCGTACGACCATAGATCGCGCGGCCCTAGACCTCGAAGAACCGCCGGATTTTGCGCTCCTCTTTCCTTGCATGAGCCGGGGACCTCATTTTTACGGGGACACGGATCGAGACCTAGACCTCCTCAAACATCGATTTCCGGGCCTACCCATCATTGGCGTTTACGGAAACGGCGAGATCGGCCCGCTCGATGAATTAAACCACCTCTACCAATACTCGGCGGTAGTCGGCCTCTTTCGGGCGCCGACCCAGGAACCGGCCTAATGTGGTCTTCGGATCGCACCGCCTTACGCGCCGTCTTCCACAAGGCCTGGCAGCGCTTTTTGCAGCAATCACCCCTTGAAGGGGTAGAGCCGCTCATAGTCGAGGCGCTCGTCGCGCACCCGGAGTACCAAGGCCTCTTCGCCGCGCCAGAGGCCATGCAAGATCACGCGGATGCGGCTCAAGTGAATCCCTTCTTGCATCTCGGTCTTCATATCGCTTTAGCCGAACAGTTTATGACCGACCGTCCGTTCGGTGTGGTCGCCGAATGGCATCGACTACGCAAAGCCGTCAGCGACGAACATCGGGCGCGCCACCTCATGATGGAATGCCTCGAGGAGAGCCTGTGGGCGGCCCAACGCACGGGTGTCATGCCAGACGAAGGGGCGTATCTCGCATGCCTGCGGGCGCTCCCGAAGAAGCCGGTACGAGGACAATAATGACCGGATGTCTCCTGCCCCCTTGCAATGTTCCACCATGAAGTGTAGATAAGGCGTCATGACAAGAGCCGTGCGTCACAAACATAAGCGTCGTCACATCGTGAACAATGACCGTAACGCGAAAGCGGGGCCTTTAAGCCCCGTTTTTTTATGACCAAGAGCCAGGCCCTACGACCGATCCATGGGAGAACCGCATGACGTGTGAAATGGAAAAGACCGACAACGAACCCCCCGAACCTGGCTTCCTCCCCCGCTTCTCTAAAGCCCGGGAGGAAGCATGTTAAATGCCGTGAATGCGGTTATGGACGCGCATTTCCTTACTCCGACCGGATCTGCTACCCCCCACCCAGACTCCCGGCGTCGTATAGAGCCCCCGGGGCGCTATCTCGTCTCTGGTAAATACCGCCTCTTTCCCTTTGATAAAAACGCAAAGCCCTACTTCGACGAGGCCGTCGCGCGCTTAGGCGTTGCGCTCTCCGATTACAGCTTTGCCAACAACGTCATATGGCTTTACCAGGCAAGCGGTTTTTACCAGATCATCGAGGACTGCTTTTGCCTCTTTGGGCTGTCCGGTAATGGCCTCACCATGCTGCTGCCACCGCTTGGAGAGGCGCATCGCCAAAAACGCGCCCTAAAGATCTGCTTGCGCATCATGGACCAATACAACCCATCGCCGTATCAAGCCCGGCTGGATTTCGTATATAAGGACTTTCTCAATATCCTGGATAAAGAGAGTGATGGGGTCACGCCGCTCATCAATGGCGAGCCGTGGCATGTCGAGGTCACAAACCCGGACTACATCTACCGCACGTCCGACCTGATCGATTTACGTGGCAACGCCTTTAAGACAAAACGTAACGAGATCAACCAATTTCGGCGCGCCTACCCAAACCACCAACTCGTTCCGTTCTCGCGAGACCATCGCGATGCCGCGCGCAGCCTCGTCAACACCTGGACCGAAAACCGCATTCGGGCCTTGCCGGAAGGATCCCTCGAGGATTTTCTGTACAACCTGGAACTCGAGCGTAAGGCGATCAACCGCACCATCGCGCTCTATGAAGAGCTCGAACTCGAAGGGCTCTGCCTCTTCATCGATGGAACGCTCGAAGGCTTCACCTTCGGTGAACGCCTTACCCCTGACGTCGCGAATGTCTTGATCGAAAAAACAAACTTTCACATCCAAGGGGCCGCACAATACCTGTTCCGGGAATTCACCAAGGTGTTTGCGCAATCGACCTTCATCAATGTGGGCGACGACCTCGGATTTGAAAATCTCCGACGGGTCAAGATGAGTTATCGACCGGCGATGTTCGGCGAGAAGATCATCCTCCACCGTCGCGTGCCGCCCGAGGGGTGTTGAGGCGGGGCACGGTAGCGGACCTCGAAGGGCTCTTGTCCCTTGAGGCCCGCTGCTTTGGCGAAAATGAGGGGGTTTTTCATCGGCGCCAACTACGCCACCTACTGAGAAGCCCCCAAGCGGTCTGGTTTATCGAAGGCGAGTACGAGGCTGCCGCCTGTCTTCTCCTTGCCAGCAACGGCAAGAGTCGATGGGGGAGACTCTACTCGCTTTCGGTCGCCCCCGCGTATCGTCATCGCGGAGCGGCCCGCCTGCTCCTGGAGGCCTCGTTTGACTACTTAAAGGGCCTAGGCATCACCCTATGCCGCGCCGAGGTGAAGAGTGACAACGTAGCCGCGCGCGGCCTCTACGCCTCCATGGGTTTCACGGAAGGGGCGCTGCTTGCTCACTACTACGGGATAGGAGAACACGGCATCAAGCTCTCTCGCCGCCTGTAACGAAGGCCGCGCAGCGCCACGATCCATCCGCGCAGTCGGTCGCTTCGTAGAAAAAACGCAACGACCCTCATTCAAAAACCCAAACATCCGGCCAGCTGAACTCATACCGAAGGCTTGGCACGCGATCGCGCGAGCGGGAACTGAAAAAAGAAACGAGAACCGCCCGCGTCGCGCGCCTCATAACGCAAGGTCCCGCCATGTCTTTCGACAATGGCGCGCGCGGTACGCAGCCCATAAGGGGCGATGATCCCCAATGGGGCGAGATCCGCCGACGCATCAAATAAGCATCGCCTAGCCTCGTGAGGGAGGGCCTCCCCGCAATCACGAACGGACACGACGGCGGCCATCCCCTCGCACGTCACCGCAAGCTCCACCGTACCGTGCACAGGGGAGAGGTGAACGGCATTCGTGATGACGTAACTCAAAGCCCGCAAAAGCAAATCCTTGTCGCCCTCGACCACGACCGGGCTCGAGCAGGGATCGAGGGCGAGACGCACATGCCGCCCACACGCATACTCGGCCTCGGCCGCGACCGCCTCTTCCACGAGACCCGTGAGCATAACCGGCACGGGCGCCCACCTCATGCCGGCGATGCGCGCATCGTCGACGTCTAGCATCTCGCTTAACGCGCGCCCCAGGCGCTCTAGATTACTACGCGCGATCGCGAGCAAGCGCTCTTCGTCGCCCGCAAGCCGGGGACTGATCGTTTCGGCCAAAAGCCCAAGCGAGCCCGAGGCCGCCGCCAAAGGGGTCTTCAACTCATGGCTTAGTGTGGCGATAAGTTCGGATTTCAGGCGCTCGCTACGCCTGCGGAGTGTGAGGTCACGAGTAATGGCGATAAAGCCGCGCTCCAAGCCCGCGCTCATAGTACTAAGCCCAAGCTCCATCGGGAAAATCGTACCGTCCCGACGCAGGCCATTCACCTCAAGCCCCAGGCCACTCATTCGCTTGCCGGGACCCTCGATGCCGCCCTCTAAGAACCGACCATATTCCTCTCGCTCGGACAAGGGGACGAGCTGCGAGAAATGTGCGCCCAACAACTCCTCCTCCCGGTAGCCGAAGATACGCAGCGCTTCGCGATTGACAGAGCGCAGTGCGCCACTTTGATCGATGGTCACGATCCCCTCTTCGACGTTCTCGAGGATCGCGCGCAGATACCCCTCCCGCTCTTTCAACTGCAAGACCGCCTGGGTGCGAGCCGCTACCTCCTCGCGTAATTTGGCGTTCAAATCCTGTATGGCCGCCTTCTCGGCCTCCAGGTCTGCAATCAAGTCTTGGTTGTCAAAACGGGACTGCAAGGAGGCGGATGTGACCTTCTCGATACGTTTGGCGGTGAGCAGCATGACGGCCAAAAACAAGACCGCCACGAGACCCATGGCCCGGTGCACATTGCTGTCTAAAACGAAGAAACGGATGGCCAGAGGGGCCAAGACCGGGATCACGAATAATAACGCGACCGAAAAGATCGCCGCGAAACTCACAACGGCCGCAGTGGTCATGGCAGCTAGCAGAAAAAATAGGAAGATTTGCGGCAAGAGCCCAGCCGGAAACAGCCACACGGCCGAGGCGCCCCAGAGAAGGCCCGCGATTCCGGTCAAAACGGCGTAAGCGCGTCCCCAGAACAGGATACCGTGGCGTGCGAAGGCGGTGTGATAATGATGCGTGAGCGCATAGCGTGAGAGCGTCACGAGCAGCATGGCGGTAAGCCAAGCGACGATGCGGACAGGCGCTACATCCTGCCACTCCATATAGGCCAGCACGGCGGCGTTGATGGCCGTAACCGGAAGCCCAAGCGGCAGGTTATCGTAAAGGAGTCGGACCTTCTCCCCATACAACGCCGTTTTCTGAAAAGGAGATCCCACCCCCTTCACTATGTTAGTGTCCGCCTCCGCCAACAAACCACACCCCCACAAAGCTTCCTTAAGGAAACTTGCAAGGCTTGTGCCAGTTATCGCACAACGAGACGGATTAGTGGCCTTTTTTCTGGAGACGCGCGGCGGTGCGCAACCGTAAGGCGGTCAGGCGGATAAAGCCGGTGGCATCCCCTTGGTTATAACGCCCGCCGTCATCCTCAAAGGTTGCGATCGCGGGGTCAAATAGAGAGTCGCTCAACGATTCCCGGCCTACGACTGTGATCTGGCCCTTGAAAAGCTTGACTCGCACCCGCCCATTAACTGTTTCCTGCGAGGAATCAATGGCTTGCTGAAGAAGTTTACGTTCAGGACTCCACCAATACCCATTATAAACAAGCGCGGCGTAGCGCGGCATGAGGTCGTCTTTAAGATGGGCTACCTCGCGGTCTAGGGTCAGCGACTCGATGGCGCGATGGGCACGTAAAAGGATGGTCCCGCCGGGGGTTTCATAGCAACCGCGCGACTTGATTCCCACGTAGCGATTTTCCACCAAATCCAATCGACCTATGCCATGACGTCCGCCGATTTCATTTAAGGTAGCCAAGACCTGCGCAGGCGTCATGGGGGTGCCGTCGAGCGCCGTCACATCGCCCCGCATATACTGGAGTTCAAGATATTGCGGCTGATCGGGCGCATCCTCCGCCGCACGCGTCCAACGCCACATATCGGCTTCGGGCTCCTGCCAGGGGTCCTCCAAGGGGCCGCCCTCGTAGGAGATATGCAGGAGATTGGCATCCATGGAGTAAGGGGAGGCCCCTTTACGCTTATGTTCCACCGCGATACCGTGGCTTGCCGCATAGGCCAAGAGACGTTCGCGCGAGGTTAAATCCCATTCCCGCCAGGGCGCTATGACCTGGATCTCGGGATTTAAGGCGTAATAGCCCAATTCGAACCGGACCTGGTCGTTCCCTTTGCCGGTCGCGCCATGCGCGACGGCATCGGCGCCCGTCGCACGCGCGATTTCGATCTGGCGCTTGGCGATTAAGGGCCGCGCAATGGAGGTACCGAGGAGATACTCGCCTTCATAGAGCGCGTTGGCCCGAAACATGGGGAACACGAAATCGCGAACGAACTCCTCTTTCAGGTCGTCGATATAGATCTCGCGAACGCCGGCCTTCTGCGCCTTATCGCGCGCAGGCGAAAGCTCCTCGCCTTGCCCTATATCGGCGGTAAACGTCACCACCTCGCACTGATAGTGCTCCTGAAGCCACTTCAGTATCACCGACGTATCCAGACCGCCGGAGTACGCCAATACGACCTTTTTTACGTTCGCCATATCGTTAACCGCCCTGGACCGCTGTGCGCGCGGTCCTTCTTAAACGCGCCTGAAGCCGCCTCGCGAGATCACCAAAAAGCTCTGTTTGGGTCGGATGCGGGTGAATCGCGGAACCCACCTGCGCCAACGTTAAGCCCGCGCTCACCATAAGGACCGCCGCACCGATCAAGGTATCGGCATGGTCTGCCAGGAAATGCACACCGACAATACGCTGCGTGCCTTTATCCGCGACCATCTTGATAAATCCATCCACCTCGCCTGTGATCATCGCCTTGGCATCGACCGAGAAGGGCACCTTGATTTCAACAGGATCCCAACCCGCAGCGCGTGCTTGCTCTGACGACAGGCCCACGAAGGCCGCCTGAGGACGGGTAAAGATCACCCCGCAATCACGGGCCTGATCGTAGGCCGCCTCGTGTCCCAGGATGGTTTGCGCGGCGACACGCCCCTGATGGCCTGCGGTATGCGCCAACATATACCCGCCGACCACGTCCCCTACCGCAAAGATATGGGGAACGGAGGTGCGGCCGTGCGCGTCTACGACGATCGCCTCGCGATCGACCGCAACGCCCGCACGCGAGAGCGCGAGCGGTTTCGTCACTGGTCGCTTGCCGGTCGCCATGAGCACATAGTCGGCCGACACGACATGCTCTTTGTCGCCTTTCACATAAGTCAGCGATACCGCGCCCGGGGTCCCCTTGATACGAGAGACCGCGGCCGAAACGATCACCGCGAGCCGCTCTTCTTTCGCAAGCAGGTTCGCCAACTGCGTCGCAACCTCGGCCTCTACCTCGGGTAACACGCGGTCGCGCGCCTCGATCACGGTCACCTCGCTCCCAAAATCCGCGAAGATCTGCGCCATCTCGAGGCCGATCGCGCCGGCGCCTACGATCACGAGGCGCTGAGGCGGTCTTTCAAGATCCCATACCGTATCCGAGGTGAGTACCGCCCCTCCGTCCGCACCCGGAATCGGCGGCACGAACGGCGGGGCGCCCGTGGCGATCACCGCGCTGCCAAAAGTAATACGTTCCCCGGCGGCGTCCGTTTTGGGGGACTGTCTCTCAAACGGGGTCTTGGGATCGACCTTGGCTACGATCACGCTATGATCTGAATCGAAATAGGCAAACCCTTCGCGCACGTCGATACGTACGCCGCGATCGGTCTTTAGGGCCATTTCCCCGCGGGTCTTTAGGACACGCGTACGCATGGCGTCTAATCGCGCCCAGTCCAAGACCGGTTTCGCGGTATCCAATACGCCCAGCCCTTCGTCATGGGCTCGATCGCGCATCCGGTCGGCCGCAGCGCGCCACGCCTTAGACGGAATACAACCGCGCCACAAACACTCGCCTCCGGGCAAAAGCGCGTCATTGACCATGATGACCCGGCGTCCGTGATCGGCGAGCTCGCGCGCGCAATCCTCGCCCCCGGGCCCTCCCCCTATCACTAAGACATCGCAATCATACTGACTGGTATCGGCGGCCTTAGGCGTGGCCGTCTGTGCGCCTACACTGCGCGCAGCCTCCACCGCGCCCCCGGCAAGCCAACTTGGATCCTCGACTAATACCTTAAACGTATTTAAGAACTTGGCCGCTTCCGCGCCGTTTACAATCCTATGATCCGCGGTCACCGTGACCGGCATGCCATGGGCTTGCGTACTCGCGATCGCAAAGATCGCCGAAGTCCCGGGAACCGGAATGGCGTCGAACTGGGCCACGCCCAACATCCCCATATTGGAGATGGTAAACGTAGGGTTCGAGTACTCTTCCGGCTTTAAGCGCTTAATGCGGGCCCGCGCCACCAAGTCCTTCCATTGCACATTCAGGTCCTCGACGCTGCGCCGGGGCACATCACGCAAGACCGGAACGACAAGCCCCATGCCCTCGGTCTCGACGGCAAGACCCACATCGACCTGGGCGCGCTCCACGATCCGATCTTCATGCTGGTAGACGGAATTGATGCCGGGATGACGGACAATCGCTTGCCCCGCCGCCGCCGCCAAAAGAACGGTAAGCGACACATGGCGCGCCTTGGCGACTCGCGTCAATTCCCCGGGATTGACATAGACCATGACCCGGAAAAGCGGCATCGAGAGCGAGTACTCCATATTCTGGCTTACCGCCTTCTCCATGCTATCCATGGGACGACCCGCACCCGCTACCTGAAAGACGCGCTTGGCTTGTACGCGCGGGCCGCCGCTCGCCCCTGTGACATCGGCGCCGATTATGCTGCCGCCTGGACCGCTTCCGGTGAGGCTATTGATATCAATGCCGTGCGCTCCTGCGAGCTGGCGCGCGTAAGGCGAGGCCGTTGTCTTTTGTGGGCGCGGCGCTGGCGTGGCGCCATGCGGCATGGCCGGTGCCCGGGTTTTGGCTTGCGCGCTGCCCGCAGGCACAGACGCCATCATAATCGGCGCCGATTGAACGGGTTGCGCGGCAGTGGATGCCGGAAGACTACTGGCTACGACATCCGCGCTATCGGACACAAGATAGGCGATAGGACGGCCCACCGCGACCACCTGATCTACCGAGGCGCGTGGCCCCGAGAGATAACCTTCGCGAAAGACCTCGACGTCCATGATCGCCTTATCGGTCTCCACGGTGGCGATCACCGTCCCGCGCGCGATGAAGTCCCCGATGGACTTTTCCCACGAAACCAAAGTCCCCTCGGACATCGTATCGGACAACTGAGGCATGGCCACCGCCTGGCCTTTGGGTCCATCCACCGCCGGCACAGCTTCCGCGGGGGCCACCCCGATAGGCACGCTTTCCTTTCGATCTACCGCGTCTTGCAAAGACACCAAAGTGGCGATCGGCGTCCCCACGGGGACCACCGCGCCGGGCGCCGCTAACGGCCCCGAGAGATAACCCTCGCGAAAGACCTCGACGTCCATGATCGCCTTATCGGTCTCCACGGTGGCTACCACCGTACCCCGCGCAATAAAATCACCGACCGACTTCTCCCAGGTCACGATCGTCCCTTCGGACATCGTATCGGAGAGTTGCGGCATTTTAATGAGGAATGGCTCTGCCATGGTGGCCTAGTCCTATTGTAAAAAGGGGGATCGAGCCAAACCGTCAGACGCGACCGAGAACCTTCAGTGCGGCCGCGAAGACATCATCGGCGTTTGGAATGGCGGCCTTCTCGAGTTGACGGTTATAAGGGACGGGGACATCGGCCGCGTGCACCCGTACCGGCTGCGCATCGAGCGCAAAAAAGCACTCCTCTACAATCACCGAGATGATCTCCGATCCTACGCCGACCGCCGCTTCATCTTCTTCCGCGATCACGACCTTATGCGTCTTTTCCACCGACCGACGAATGGTGTCGCGGTCTATCGGGCGCAAGACCCGCAGATCGAGCACTTCTGCGGAAATGCCCGCCGCCGCAAGCTTATCCGCCGCGGCCAAGCATAAATGCACGCTATAATTGTACCCAATCAGGGTCACATCGGTGCCAGCCCGCACGATTTCGGCCCCCTCCAAGGGGCGGAAGGTCTCGGCGTCCGGGACCTCGCCGCGCATGTTATACATGCTCTCGTGCTCAATGATGATCACCGGATCGTTACAACGCACGGCCGACTTCAGCATGCCGTACGCGTCCAAAGGTCCGCGCGGGGTCACCACACGCAGGCCTGGCGTACTCATAAACATGCGCGCGAGCCGCGCCGAATGCTGGGCCGCCAACTGGTGGGCCGTCCCTCCGGGGGTACGCATGACGATGGGGCACGATGCGCGGCCACCCGACATATAGCGGATCTTCGCGGCCGCGTTGATCAGGGTGTCGAGCGCCAAGAGCGCAAAGTTGATCGACATAATCTCTATGATCGGCCGCATGCCCGCCATAGACGCGCCTATGCCTATGCCGGTATAGGAGTTTTCGGAAATGGGGGTGTCTATGATGCGGTCAGCGCCGTACTTTTGATATAGACCCGATGTCGCCTTGTATGTGCCGCCGGCGACGCCGATATCCTCTCCCATGGCGATGACCATCCGATCATGCGCCAACTCTTCGTCATGGGCACGGCGTATGGCTTCCCAATAAGCGATCTCAGCCACGTTGATCTCCCTGGACCAAAGGTCCAATCCAACGCGCGTCCGGCTCGTCGTCCAAACAATATTTATTCAAATCTTCCACTCGCGGCTCCAGACTCTCTTCGGCGAAACGCACCACGTCATTTTCAATCTCATCTAGAATCGACTTCTCCATGGCGGCGATGTCCGCATCCGTGAGCAGTCCGGCCTTCTTGAGGCGATCCCCGTAGATCCTAATGGGATCGCGCTCCAGCCACTGTCGTTCTTCTTCCTTGGAACGGTAGGCGTTCGAGTCCGACATGGAATGTCCGCGCTGCCGATAGGTCATAAACTCGATGAAATAAGGCCCCTTGCCGCTACGAACATGGTCTATGGCCGAAGAAGACGCGGCCATCACCACATCGATATCCTGTCCATCGTGCTGGCTGCTCGGGATATTATAAGCCCCTACCCTCTTATATTGATCGGTTACCGCAGACGATCGATCGATGCGGGTTCCTATGGCGTAGAGGTTGTTTTCGCAAACGAAAAGAACGGGCAGCTTCCATAAGGACGCCATATTGAGCGTCTCATGAAAGGTCCCCTGATTATTCGCGCCGTCGCCCAAAAAGCAAATGGCGATCTGGTCGGTCTGTTTATGCTTGCAAGCGAGCGCAAGCCCGGCCGCTAGCGGAAAGGGCTGGCCTACGAGCGCATATCCGCCCATGAAGTTTACGGACGGATCAAAAATATGCATGGAACCGCCACGGCCCCGGCTCGATCCTGTGACCTTACCGTACAATTCCGCCATGACCTCACGGGCGGGCGCACCCGCCTTAAGGGCGTGCACATGGTCACGGTAGCCGGTAATGACATAGTCATGGCCACAGCGGGCCTGCTCGAGCACCCCTGTCGCTACGGCTTCCTGTCCGGAATAAAGGTGCAAAAATCCGCCGATCTTACGCTCCATATAGGCTTCGAAAGTGCGTTCTTCAAATCGGCGATAAAAAATCATCTCGCGTAATAGGCGCTTCTGATCACTCACGTTCATCTCGACCCTGAATCCAATGATGGGGCGGCAAAAGCCCAAGGCACAGAATATCCGTGCGCCAGGCGCAAGCGCGGGGGTATGATCGGTTTTTTACGACCAGAGGTCAAGGTTAAGGGCCATGATGACATTCACCACCCCGCGCGTTCGTTATTTAAAACCCGGATCCATGAAGGATGGGGCGGACCTTTATGGTCACATAGCCATTATCGTCAACCGCGCCCAGGATCTCGCGAAAGCCCCTTTCGGAAGCGTACTCCTGAAACGGCTCAAAACCCAAGAGGTCCGGCCGGTGGCGGGGACCGTCTTTACGACGCAAGCGCCCAATGAAACCGGCAGCATGCTTGCCGTCGGGTTTGCCGATAAGACCCTGTCGCCGTTCGCGCTCCTGGAATTGGCACGCAAACTCACCGGGATTCCGCGCGGCACGGGAAAGGTATGCCTTATGGCGCTAGGCCTGACCGGCGAAGACCATAAAAGGGCGATCAATGCCTTAACGAGTTGTATCTACGCCCGCGCGCCGCTCCCCGACTTCAAGGGCGAAACAGCGGCGCGCCCCGTGGCGGCCGTGGACATCTATGGTGCGGACGACGATGACGCGCGCCTGCGGGCCGGCGCCTACGGCAACCACTTAGCCCGCACTTTATCGATACTGCCCGGCAACCACCTCACCCCCTCCCTTTATGTCAAACGCATCAAGCAATGGGCGGCCGATAAGGGCTGGAAGTTCCAATTCCTAGACGAGAAACGTTTGGCCGCGCGCGGCGCCGGGGCGTTTTTGGCGGTGACCCGCACCGAGGCCGTGGGGTCTGGCATCGTCCATCTCCGCTACAGCCCGCGCAAGGTCCAAAAAAACCCCATCGCCTTGGTCGGCAAGGGCATCTGTTTTGATACCGGGGGCGTCAACGTCAAACCCGCGCGCCATATGTATGGTATGCACGAAGACATGGAGGGCAGCGCCGTGGCGCTCGGAACCTTGCTTGCGCTCTCGGAACTGAAAGTCCCCTACGTCATCGATTGTTACCTGGCGATCGCCGAAAACGCGATCGGCCCGCGCAGTTACCGCCCAAACGACGTCGTGCGCGCCACCAACGGCACGACCATCGAGATCGTACACACCGATGCCGAGGGGCGTATGGTCTTGGCGGACACCTTGAGCCTCGCATGCGAGTCGCATCCCGGACTCGTTCTCGACTACGCCACCCTGACCGGGGCGTGCGTGAACGCGCTCGGTACGCGCATGAGCGGCGTCTTCACGAACCGTCCGATGCTCACGCAAAAGCTCATAGAAGCGGGCCACACAAGCGGCGAGCGCGTCTGGCCCTTTCCGCTCGAAGACGATTATGACGCGGAACTTAAGAGCGATATTGCCGATGTCAAACAATGTACGCTCGAGGGCGAAGCGGACCATATTTTAGCGGCGCTCTTCCTCAAACGTTTTCTCGCCCATGACCCGATCTGGATACACATGGACCTTTCTGCCGGCCGCCACAAAGGGGGGCTGGGCGCCGTACCCAGCGATACGACAGGCTTTGGCGTCCACTACACACTCGCCTTACTCTCGGACCCCACATTGCATTGGTAGCCCCGCCTAAACGAGAAAACCTTTAAGGGCGGCGCACGGCAAGACAGGTATACTGGATTTTAGCGGCGAACGAGGGTAACATGCCGCCTTTGATCAGACTGCCTAGCTCTTTCACTAGGCGGCCTCGGTCCTTAAATAAGTTATCAAGCGCCCCGCCTCGGGGCGTTTTATATTTTGGGGGCACGATGCCAAACCAAGATTTCCTCATGGCAACTTACGGTCGGCTTCCCGTCGCCTTCGCTAAAGGCACGGGGGCTTGTCTCTGGGATCAGGACGGTCGCGAGTATCTCGACGCCATGGCGGGAGTGGCCGTAAACAGTTTAGGGCACGCCCATCCCGCAATCGTCGAAGCGATCTGCGCCCAGGCACAACGCCTCATACACGTCTCCAACTGGTACGAGAATCGCGAGCAAGAGGCCCTTGGCCGCAAGCTGTGCGAAGTCGCACAGATGGACCGGGTATTCTTCGGGAATTCCGGCGCCGAGGCCAATGAAGCCGCGTTAAAATTAGCCCGCCTCCACGGTCACCGCAAGGGCGTAGAGACGCCCTCGGTCATCGTCATGGAGGGAAGCTTCCATGGGCGGACGCTCGCGACCTTGAGCGCGTCGGGTAGCCGTAAGGTCCAAGCGGGTTTTGAGCCCCTCGTGACGGGATTTCGCCGCGTCCCCTTCAACGATCTCCAAGCGGTCAGGCAAGTAGGGGAGCGCGACCAGACGGTCGTGGCGGTGCTCGTCGAGCCTATTTTAGGGGAAGGCGGCATCCAGATACCGGACCCAGGCTACCTAAAGGGTTTACGCAAGATATGCGACGAGGCCGGCTGGCTTCTTATCTTCGATGAAATCCAGACCGGCATGTGCCGGAGCGGCACGTGGTTTGCTTGGCAACAGGAAAACGCGCGGCCCGATGTCATGACGGTCGCCAAGGCCCTGGGCAATGGCCTGCCGATCGGGGCCTGTCTTGCGCACGGGGCGGCAGCCGAACTGTTTCATCCGGGACAACACGGATCGACATTTGGCGGCAACCCCTTGGTCACCGCGACCGCGCTTGCGGTCATCAAGGAGCTGGAGGCCATGCGCGCCTGGGAACGGGCCGCGGCGCTTGGGGCGCGCATTCTAAATGAACTCAAAGAGCGCCTAAAGGACCTTCCGGGCGTGAAGGCCATTCGTGGCCGGGGCCTGCTCATAGGCGTGGAACTCGATCGCCCGTGTCAGCCGATCATGCGTGCCGCCTTGGATCGTGGCCTCCTTCTGAATGTCACGGCCGAACGCGTCGTGCGCCTCTTGCCGCCGTTGATCTTAAGCGACACACAAGCCTCACAGATCGCAGAGCGGACAGCAGCCACCATCGCGGAGTTCCTGGCGTCATGACGCGACATTTTTTAAGCCTTATGGACTTTAGTCCCAAAGAGTTGCGCATGCTCGTAGATCGCGCGCAGACCCTGAAGGCCATCCTCCGCAGACGCGAGCCACACGAGTACCTACGTGGACGCAGCCTCGCCCTCATCTTCGAAAAATCCTCAACGCGCACGCGTGTGTCGTTTGAGGCGGGCATTACGCAATTAGGCGGCAACAGCATGTTTTTGGCGCCGGCCGAGCTTCAGTTGGGGCGCGGCGAACCGCTCGAGGACACGGCGCGCGTGATTTCGCGCATGGTTGACGCAATCGTGATCCGCACGCACGAGCACGCCAAGCTTACCGCCTTCGCGGCCCACTCACAGGTGCCGGTCATTAACGCGCTCACCGACAGGTTCCATCCCTGTCAGCTCCTAGCCGACATGCAGACGTATTTTGAACATCGCGGGGATATTGCCGGGCGTACGGTCGCGTGGATCGGGGACGGCAACAATGTCTGCCAGTCCTGGATCAACGCGGCCCGCCAATTTCACTTCACCCTGCAAATCGCGACCCCCGCCGGATATGGTCCCGACACGGACATCGTGCAAGAAGCCGGAAACGCCGTGCGACTTGTCGAGACGCCCGAAGGCGCCGTCAAAGGTGCCGACCTCGTGGTCACCGACACGTGGGCCAGCATGGGACAAGAGTCCGAAAAGGAAGTGCGGGCACAAGCGTTCAAGGGCTTTTGTGTCGATACGCAACTCATGGAGCAAGCGCACCCGGATGCGATCTTCATGCATTGCCTCCCGGCTTACCGCGGCATCGAGGTCGCAAGCGACGTCATAGACGGGCCCAAGAGCGTCGTATGGGATGAGGCGGAAAACCGCCTGCACGCCCAAAAAGCGCTGCTCGAATTCCTCTTAGGCTAATCAGTGGTAACGGAATAAATAACGCGGATAGGGTGCGCAGCGACGACACAAAGTCCTCACCCGATGAAAGAAGAGGCGCGCCTGATTCCAAACCTCCAAGGCCACAGCGCTCCCATGGTCGGGCCCGGTCGGATCAACCGCCTTGGGGTCCATGTCGTAGTAATGAACGATCAGCGGTTTCCCGTAGAACCGCATATGACCCTCGAAGGCCTGAAGCTTGGCCAAAGGCGTCGTCTTATGGAAGGTGACGAGCAGCACGAGCGACTTGAGCTGCTTTAAGAGCGTCACGGGGGCAGATAGGCCGCCGTTATACAAAACCGTCCCCGATACATCGAAGGGATCCGCGACACTCGCCTCGAGCGACAAAAGGGCGCCTGTCCGACCCCAGCCTAAGGTCACGATCTTGCGACCCGGCGCTACTAAGTAGTGAATCGCCGCACGCTCCCTTTGCACTGAGCGGCTTTGGCTCCCGGAATGGCTCTGAGCGGGGTTCAGGGTCGGCTTGTGGCGCAAACCCATCGCCGCCACCCGATACCCCTGGGCGCCGATGCGATCAGCCCAGGCAAGCATAGCGGCATTGAGCCCACTCTTCCCGGGAAGCAACAAAACCCCCAAGGTCGCGGCCCTAGGCCCCGTGCGATACACATCGAAGGTCAGACCGCTTTTGGTGGTCAATTGCACAAACTTTCCCGCGAATACCCTGCAAGTCTGACCGAAAGCATGCGCGACGGGCGTCACGGGCACAGTCGCACTGACTTGAAGGGCCCACGCCGGTGCTGCGACGAACGCAAGCAACAAAACCCAACTCAATGGACGAAACATGTTCATTCCTCGTACCGCGCAAGCCTTGAGGCTTGCGTCTGGCGTGGCGCATTATGAAGGACTTCGTTTGCCGATCTCAAGCAGGCCTCGACCCACCAAGCACACCTACATGCCCCTCCTTTATGAAAAGGCTAACGACTTCCCCGCAAAATCCAGAGACTCCGGCGATAAACGGACCCTTATCGGTGCTACGCGGCCCCATCGCACGGAGGGGAAACTTCTAAATGGTCGTAGTATACTAACGCGCTATGACGATCCCCTATATTTTTACCATGCAGCGGGTGACGAAAGTCGTCCCGCCGTCACGCGAGATATTAAAAAACATCTCGCTCTCGTTCTTCCCGGGCGCAAAAATAGGCGTGTTGGGCCTCAATGGCGCCGGGAAATCGACACTATTACGCATCATGGCCGGTGTCGACCGAGATTTCGACGGCGAGGCTCAGCCCGCGCCCCGCATCCGCATCGGCTATCTCGCGCAAGAACCGACTTTAGACCCAAAGAAGGACGTGCGCGGCAATATCGAGGAAGGGGTTGCCCAAACAAAGGCCCTGTTGGAGCGCTTCAACGCCATTAGCCTGCGCTTTGGCGAACCACTGACAGACGACCAAATGAACGCGCTCATCGAAGAGCAGGCGCAAGTCCAAGGCGAAATCGATGCGGCCGGGGCCTGGGATCTGGAACGCAAACTAGAGATCGCCGCCGAGGCCTTGCGCCTACCGCCGTTCGACGCGGATGTCACAGTGCTTTCCGGTGGCGAACGCAGGAGAGTCGCGCTCTGTAGGCTTTTATTATCAGAACCCGACATGCTGTTGCTAGACGAGCCCACCAACCACTTGGATGCCGAATCGGTCGCTTGGCTTGAACGCTTCCTGAAGGAATACAAGGGCACGGTCGTGGCGGTCACGCACGATCGCTACTTCTTGGATAATGTGGCCGGCTGGATATTGGAGCTCGACCGCGGCCAAGGCATCCCTTGGGAGGGAAATTACTCTTCATGGCTTGAGCAAAAAGAAAAACGACTCACCATTGAAGAAAAACAGGAATCCGCGCGGCTACGCACGATCAAGCGGGAGCTGGAATGGGTGCGCACCGCACCTAAGGGCCGCCACGCCAAAAGCCGGGCGCGCCTCGCAGCCTATGAGCAATTGATCGCACAAGACACGGAACAGCGCAACGAAACGCAAGACCTCTTCATACCGGCAGGCCCGCGCCTAGGGGACCTGGTCGTGGAGGCGCAGGAGCTCACCAAGAGCTTTGGCGAACGCCTTCTCATGGAGCATGTAAACTTCAAACTCCCGCCTGGGGGCATCGTAGGAGTCATAGGGCCAAACGGCGCCGGCAAGACCACGCTTTTTAGGATGATAGTCGGAGAGGACAAGCCAGACGGCGGCGCGCTCCGCGTGGGACCAAGCGTGATCCCGGCCTACGTAAGCCAAACACGTGACAGCTTAGACGGCAGCAAGACGGTATGGGCGGAGATCTCCGGCGGCTCGGACATAATCCTGCTCGGCAAGCGTGAGATCTCATCGCGCGCCTATGTCGGTCGATTCAACTTTCGGGGCGCAGACCAGCAAAAATACGTAAAGGATCTCTCTGGAGGGGAGCGTAACCGCGTCCACCTCGCGCGTCTCCTAAAAAGTGGCGGCAACCTCCTGCTCTTAGACGAGCCCACGAACGATCTCGACGTCGACACGCTCAGGGCGCTGGAAGAGGCCCTACTCGAGTTTGGCGGATGCGCGATCGTCATCTCGCATGATCGCTGGTTCTTAGATCGCGTCGCCACTCATATCCTCGCATTCGAAGGCGACAGCCAAGTGGTGTGGTTCGAGGGAAACTACGCAGACTACGAAGTCGACCGCAAACGCCGGTTAGGTGTAGAGGCCGACCGGCCGACGCGCATCAAATATAAGCGGTTGGCTTAAGGTTTTGCGTAGACATGGATCTCCGGGGCCAGAAACAAGCCCCGGAACCCCAAGCCCCTCGCCGCAGCGAGTCTCCTTACTCGCCACGCTTCGCCAGCTCGCCCCCTATCTTTGGGAATATCGGATACGCGTATTTGTGGCAATGAGCTCGCTCATTTTAGCCAAGGTGAGTAACGTCGCGATTCCGCTCGTCCTGAAAGACATCGTCAATAAGCTCGACGTTCACGAGGCCCTCATCGCCGTCCCTATGGCCTTACTCGCGGCCTATGGAGCCTTACGTCTGGCCAACGCGCTCTTCGGGGAGTTACGCGACGTCGTGTTCGCGCGCGTCACGCAACGCGCGGTCAGACGGGCGGCGCTGGCCGTATTTCGACATCTCCACGCGCTGCCGCTCCAATTTCACCTCAACCGCCAGACGGGCGGCGTGGCGCGCGATATCGAGCGCGGGAGTCGCGGCATCGCGCTTTTGCTCAATTTCTTGCTCTTTAACATTATTCCGACCTTAGTCGAGATCGGTCTCGTCGCGGGAATCTTGATCGCCAAATTCAGCGTCTGGTTCGCGGCCATCACATTCGCAACCTTAGGCCTCTATATCGGCTTTACGCTCCTCGTGACCGAATGGCGCACCGTCTTTCGACGCTTCATGAACGACATGGACTCGAGAGCCAACAGCCAAGCGGTAGACAGCCTTCTGAATTACGAGACCGTAAAATTCTTTGCCAACGAAGAGTATGAAGCGTCGCGCTATGACTCGTCGCTTAAGCAATGGGAAGAAGCCGCGGTCCGCAATCAAATCTCACTTGCCCTCCTCAACACGGGGCAGGCGACCATCATTGCGCTCGGCACGACCGGGCTCATGATCTTAGCCGCGCGCGGCGTCGCCCAACACACCATGAACATCGGCGATCTCGTCCTCGTCAACGCCTTCCTCATACAACTCTACATGCCCTTGCATTTCCTAGGATTCGTTTACCGCGAAATCAAACACTCGCTAGCCGACATGGAACGAATGTTTGCGCTGCTTAAGACTCCGCTTGGCATCACCGATAAACCACAGGCGCCGGCGCTTGTCGTCACGCGAGGCGAAGTCCGATTTGAACGGCTTGGCTTCTCCTACGGGGGACGGCCCCTACTCTCCAACATCGACTTTACGGTAGCGCCGCAATCGACCACCGCGGTGGTCGGTCCAAGCGGCTCGGGTAAATCCACGCTCGTGCGCCTGCTGGCGCGCCTCTACGACCCGGACACGGGACGCATCTTGATAGACGGGCAAGATATTCGCGACGTGCAGCAAACGAGTCTGCGCCAAGCCATCGGCGTAGTCCCGCAAGACCCGGTCCTGTTTAACGACAGCATCTACGTCAACATCGCGTATGGGCGACCGGACGCAAGTCGCAAAGATGTCGAAGAAGCTGCGCAACTCGCCCACCTAGATCGATTTATCGCCCTGCTTCCCCAAGGCTTTGATACCATGGTGGGGGAACGCGGACTCAAGCTATCGGGCGGCGAGAAGCAACGGGTCGCCATCGCGCGCACCCTCTTAAAGCGCCCCAAAATTTTACTCTTCGACGAGGCTACCTCGGCGCTGGACGCCGCGTCCGAGCGCATCGTACAAGAAGGCCTCGCGCTGCTTGCCCATCACCGCACCACGCTTGTGATCGCCCATAGGCTTGCGACCATTCAGCACGCAGACCAGATCCTCGTCATGCGCGCAGGGGCCATCGTGGAGCGCGGCCGTCATCAGGAGCTGATCGCAGAGGGCGGCCTTTATGCCGAACTTTGGGCATTGCAGCAGGAAACAAAACGCCCGTTAAGCGCGATGGACGACCTGTTAGACGCGCCATCGGCTTATGACGCGGACGCGCGCGTTCTCGACAGATAAAGCCACGCGAAAAACGAGCACCTTCGCGTTGTCTTTTTTCTTGAAGCGCGGAAAGTCGGTACATGGGGCAAAACATTCGCTTAAGCATAATCTTGAGGTCCCTCAACCTCCCCATACCTAAAGGCCTGGGGTTCTAAGGGCGAACCCGCCGGGGTCTTTAGGCGCTCGTCTGGCGACTCTGGCCTCCCGGTTATGACCTGCGGCAAAACCTTATCGCAAACCCTCACGGGATCGCTATCGTGATTTTGCCCGAAGGCTCGATTCTCGCAGGTGCGGAATGCTGTCATCCCGCATGGCGCAGCACAGGCCTCCGAGCCGCCCACATCGCTTCGATATGGAGAGATTAAGTGCATGGCGCTCATAATGTCGCGTGCGAGGAAGGCGCCATACACATCCCGCAGCACTCCTCCCGATCCGCCAGCCAGTACATGCCGCCGCAGCTGAGCGGCTTCTTTAGGCAGCAAAGTATCGCCCGCGAAGCGGAATGATCATCGACTATCGCTATGGTGCCAGGCCCGATGTCCAGACCGACAATCAGGACTTGGCGCGGCTTGGGATCCGCAAGAAGCCAGGCGCCTCAACCGCTCTCGTCTTGGCGCCCGAGGCCTCAAGGAGGGCCTTGAGTCGCTCCTCTAGATACTCGCGCAGCACATGAGCGTTGCTAGATTCCTCGTTTTGCCCGGCATACACCAACACGATGTTTCCGACGCGCGCGGCATTGACAAGACGGTCGAGGACTTCGGGGCGGGCGCGCAGTTCTTCTAGGTAACGGCTGCGAAACTCATCGTACCGCGAGGGGTCATCCGCGTACCAACGCCTCAGCGCGTCGGTAGGAGCACAATCCCGGGCCCAACCGCCATCCAAAGCGGCCGATGCTTTCGTGAGCCCGCGAGGCCATATGCGATCAACCAACCAACGGCGACCGCAGCCGCTCTTTACGGGCTCGTATACGCGCTGAACATTAATCACAAAAGACCTTCGCCAAGATAAGGCTCCTTAGTTTCGCGTAGGACTAAAACAATGCCCTACTACGCTCATCATCCATAAAAAAGCGCGCCACTAAAAACCGGCTGCGAATCCCCACGGTATGAGCCATGACTCGACTTATACGATGGAGACTACGTGCGTTCGACTGTGATCTCCCGCACAAACGACTCGGTTTATCTTAAACACACGACCGACACACTAAAGACAGGATCGCAAAACGCCCGCAGACGCTTTGCGCAGATTTCGAGGCCCGATAAAAGCACATAAACAAAGAACCGTATGGCTTCATACCGTATACCGAACTCATCTGTTATTCAAGCAAGCCGCGCCCTCACTTGAACCTGTCGTCCTTGACGCCAAACCCGTACTCAGGACCCCAAACCCCTCCATTCAACGTTGCGGCGCCGGGCCATGGCAAGACTCAAGCGCGCCAGATGGTCAGGCCCCAACAAAAGACGCGCGCGCGGAAAGATATAGGCATTTTCCGTGGCGATATGGGAACGCGTCAGATGAATGAACGACTCTACCGGCAAATCCCGCAGCGCGGGGCTCAGTTCCGAGAGGGCGTTCGCAAGCGGCGCATACGCGCGATCCAAATCCTCGTGCTGGGCCATAAGGGCTGCCATCATATTGCGCAGCCCTGAATCGCCGACCTCATCTAAGAGCGGCCGCAAGTCGACCTCCTCATCTTCATGGTGCCATCGCCCCGCCTGCGCGAAATAATGATGAACGCGCGCAGCGGCCTCTTGAGCGATGACGTCCCCGCCATGGATCTTCATATGCGCCTGTAGGCGCAGCAAGGTGACGCAATGGCCTTCGATGCGCTCATGACAAGCGGCGAGCAGCCCTAAGGGGTCGTCTAGCCCCGGGGCGACATGCGCAATACCTTGCTCGGTGATTTGCATCGCAAGCCTCCCCTCTCTATCCACACGCCACGACCATGGTATAGACCACGACCATGGCCGATAGTGCCAATCCGCGCCAAAAACGCGAAACGGTCTTTCTGGTGCGCGAGCCTCGGTTTGGCGTGGCACGAGGCCTACGCGCATTCCTGCCAGGATCCTCCACAGCCCATCTGCGGCCTCCTGAAAGGGTTCCACAGGCATCGTGGCGCGATACAATGGGGCCCGGGAACACCCCATCAAAGTACGGCACACCGACAAGGACATCATGCTACGACTCCTCGAACCCGCGGACAATAGCGGCATTCTCCCGATCTGCTATTTCCATGCCCTCGCACGCCTAGGCCAAGAGGGCTTGATTCTGATCGAGCCTGCGCAATCGTTTGTAAGTCTTGGCCTTTTTGATGATACCGACACGGTACTCGATCGCGACTTTTGCGCCCGCCACGGCGTCCCCGTCATGCGCCGCGAAACGGGGGGCGGAATGGTGCTGCTCGGCCCGGGGCAAATCTTTTATACCCTCGTAGTCAAACGCCCGTCGCGCTTCGTACCCAGCCAAGTCGACAGCGCCTATCGCTATCTCTCACAGGCCCCAATCTCCACCTACGCCCAATTTGGCGTAAAGGCCACCTTGCGCCCAATAAACGACATCATCACCAAACAGGGGCGCAAAATTGCGGGTCAAGGGGCGGCCGATATGAATGGCCACTTCTGTTTCGTGGGCAGCATCCTGATCGATTTCGACACAGATCTCATGCACAAGGTCGTAAAATTACCCGATCAAAGCCTGCGGGCACCCCTTAAAGAAGCGTTGAACGCGCACGTCACCTCGATTTATCGCGAAACCGGGACGCGGCCTAGCGCCGAGGCCGTAAAGCGCGCCTTGGCCGCCGCTTTTGCGCCCCTTCTGGGCGGTTTGCGGTCCGAAGATCCCACGCCTTCCTTGATGGCAGAAACCCAGGCGGTTGCCGCGGAGTTGACGTCGGAGGAGGCGCTTGCCTCAGAAGACAGGCGTCCCCGCCGACTCTTTAAAGTGCGTGAGGGTCTTTACCTCTGTCAAAGGGCCTGGTCGGCACAAGGCCGTGCGCATACCCTATCGCTCACCATCCACGACGAACATATAGAAACGGGGAGTCTTAAAACCGACAACGGGGAAAACGCCACACACACCGACTTGAGGGGCCTCTCGGGGACGCGCTTCGCGCGCGGCGACGTCGCACGAGCGCTCGCAACCCTAGCCCCCATGAACGTGACGACAGACGAGATCCTAGCGCAGGTTTTCGGAAACCAAGCCTAATTCACAAACCGGCGCGCGTTGCGAAAGATCTCTAACCAAGGGCCGTATTCCCCCCATGTCGGCGGGTGCCAGGAGTTGCTTACCGTGCGGATGGCGCGTTCCGGGTGCGGCATAAGCACCGTAAAACGGCCGTCCGGGGTCGTAAGCCCCGTCACGCCCGCAGTCGAGCCATTGGGGTTGCGCGGATAGACTTCGGTGGGATGCCCGTAGTGATCAACATAACGCAACGCCACCAACCGATCGGCTGCGAGCGCGCCTAGCCCCTCAGCATCCAAAATCACCCGTCCCTCGCCGTGCGCCACGGGGACCGGCAGACGAGAGCCTGCCATACCGCGCAAGAGTATCGAGGGGTTCTCGGGGATCTCCACGAGCACGGTGCGCGACTCGAATTGCTCCGATCGATTCCGCGCGAACTGTGGCCATGTCGCCGCGCCTGGAATCAAGGTGCGCAGATGCGACATCATTTGACAACCGTTGCACACGCCCAAAGCGAAGGTATCGGTACGCGCAAAAAACTGCGCGAATTGTGCGCGAAGGCCCTCGTGAAAGAGGATGGACTTGGCCCATCCACCGCCTGCGCCCAACACATCGCCAAACGAGAAGCCCCCGCACGCGGCGAAACCCACAAAGCGCGCAAGATCCTCGCGCCCGGCCAAAAGGTCACTCATCGTGACATCGATCGCCTCAAAACCCGCCGCCATAAAGCTTGCCGCCATTTCGCGCTGACCGTTGACGCCTTGTTCACGCAAGATCGCGATTCGCGGTTTGGTCAAGGCGAGATGCAAGGCCACGGGAGGGGCGTCTTGCGCAAAAGTCACGTGCGCATGAAGGCCCGGATCGTTCTGATCCGCCAAAACTTCATAGGCCTCGGCCGCGCTTCGGGGCTCATCCCGCAGGACCTGCATCTTAAACGAGGTCTCGGCCCAAAGGCGCTGATAGGCGATCCGGTCCGCTTCCAGCAGCACCCGGCCACAATAGCGAACCACGATATCCCGCCCGCGCGTCACAGTCCCGATCCGCTTCGTATAACGTAGTAGGCCTTTTTTCTTCAAGGCGCCCAAAATACCGTCTCGCGACGCACTGGGGACCTGTAGTACCGCACCTAGCTCCTCATTGAATAAAGCCGCTATCGGGTCTCGGCCTAAAGACGTGATGTCGATATCCAAACCACACCGACCCGCAAAGGCCATCTCACATAAGGTCACAAAGAGGCCGCCATCCGAACGGTCGTGGTAACTCAATAAGAGGCCCAATTCGTTCAGCGCCTGCACCACGCCAAAAAATAACTTCAACACGCGCGGATCGTCGAGGTCGGGGGGACGCCCCCCCTCGACGCCGTAGACTTGCGCGAGCGCCGAACCGCCCAATCGATCCTTGCCGTGACCGAAATCGATCAGGAGAAGGTCCGTGTCCTCGGACAGAACGCATTGGGGGGTCAGGGTTTTACGGACATCCACGACCGGCGCAAAAGCGGTCACGACCAGAGACACCGGGGCCTTGACCTCTTGTCTACCCTCCCCCGTCGTCCATTGGGCGCGCATAGAAAGCGAGTCCTTGCCGACCGGAATGGCGATGCCGAGCGCGGGGCACAATTCCATGCCCACGGCCTCCACGGCCTTATAAAGGGCCGCGTCCTCGCCCGGGGTCGCCGCACTAGCCATCCAGTTGGCCGAGAGCTTGACGTCGGGCAACTTACGAATGCGCGCGGCCGCGATATTCGTCAAGGCCTCCGCAATCGCCATGCGCGCCGAGGCCGGCGCATCGATTACGGCGATAGGCGCGCGCTCGCCCAAGGCTAACGCCTCCCCCGTCACATCCGCATACCCCGTCGCGGTGACACCGACATCGGCCACCGGAACCTGCCAAGGACCCACGGTCTGATCCCGGCAGACAAGACCCGAGATGCTCCGATCGCCGATCGTAATGAGGAATTCCTTGCTCGCGACCCCAGGGAGGGTCAACACACGATGGATGCTCTCATGTAAATCCAAGGTGCGCGTGGCGAGGCGGCGCGACACAGGGCGTATCGTGCGCGCCTCACGCCGCATCTTGGGGGGATCACCCAAAAAGACGGAAAGCGGCAAATCGATAGGATGGCGCGCCGCGGGATCCTCAAAGTGGTCGTCCGAAACGCGCAGCCGTTCTTCGGCCACAACCCGCCCCACGACGGCAACCGGGCAGCGCTCGCGCTCACAGAACGCAAGAAAAGTCGGTAGGGCCTCCGCGCGCACGCCGAGCACATAACGTTCCTGCGCCTCGTTACACCAAATCTGCATGGGCGACATCTGCATCTGCCCGTTCGGGATCGCGCGCAAGGAAATCTCGGCACCGCGTCTTGCGCCATGAACCAGCTCGGGGAGCGCATTGGAGAGCCCGCCTGCGCCGACATCATGGATAGACAGGATCGGCGTATCCGGGCCCTGCGCTATACACGCCTCAATCACCTCCTGGGCGCGTCGCTGCATCTCCGCGTTTCCGCGCTGTACGGACGCAAAATCCAACTCCTCTTCGCCGCTGCCATCGGCGAGACTCGACGCCGCTCCGCCGCCAAGGCCGATAAGCAAGGCAGGACCCCCCAAAACGACAAGAGGGGTCCCGGGGGGTAGGTCGCACTTCTCGACATGGCCTGGGCGGACGCTACCGGCCCCGCCGGCCAGCATAATGGGTTTACGGTAACCATAGACCGCCTCGCCCACCTGAAGCTCATATGACCGAAAATAGCCAAGAATCACCGGTCGCCCAAACTCATTATTGAAAGAAGCCGCCCCCACGGGCCCTTCCAACATAATATCCAAGGCGGTGGCCAGCCGAGGGGGCCTACCACGATCCACTTCCCAAGGGCGCGCAGTCCCCGGCAGACGCAAATCCGCCACCGAAAAGCCCGAAAGCCCGGCCTTGGGATGACCACCTAGCCCGGTCGCACCCTCGTCACGGATCTCGCCTCCAGCCCCCGTGGCAGCCCCCGGATAAGGGGCGATCGCGGTCGGGTGATTGTGGGTCTCGACCTTCGCCAACAGATGGACAGGCTCTACCACCGAAAGATAGCGGCGCGTCGCGCCGTCTACCAAGAGCCGCGACCCGGCCGCCACCCCTTCAATGATCGCGGCATTATCCGCATAGGCGCTGAGCAGCCCCCCGGGGCTTGCCTTGGCCGTCTCGCGTATCATCGAAAAAAGCGACCGTTCGGACACGTCACCGTCGATCACGAAATGCGCATTGAATATCTTATGACGGCAATGCTCGGAGTTGGCTTGCGCGAACATCATGATCTCGGCGTCCGTGGGATTGCGACCAAGCCCCGTAAAGGCATCAACCAGATAACGCCGTTCGTCTTCGGAGAGCGACAAACCAAGCTCCCGATCCGCCAAGATCAAGGCATGTTCTCCGTCCCGCAAGATATCGATCATGCGCCCGCGCGCAGGCTCCGCCGTATTCCAAAGACCGGCATGCCATACCGGTTCGGCCAGCACGGTCTCGGTCATGCGATCATGAAGCCACAACTTCACCTGATCGCGCTCGTGGGCACTCAACACACGATCGGCTTGCAGCCCCCACAAAACACCCCGTTCCAAGCGCACAACCGCGCGCAACCCGCAATGGGTCGCAATATCCGTGGCCTTGCTCGACCAAGCCGACAAGGTCCCGAGACGCGGTACAACCAAAAATTGTTCGCTGCCCAAAAGCTGTGGCGGGGCGCCATAGTCGAGCAAGGCCTTAAGGACGTCCGTCTCGGGCGCCGACAAGGGTTGATCGAGGAGTACGAAATGCTGGTATTGGGCGGCCACCGCCGAAATCGGCGCGACCGTTTTGAGGCGCGCCAAGAGCCGTTCGGCGCGAAACGCGGCCAGTGCGTTCGGGCCAGGTAAATGCAAACTTTGGTCCATCCTATCGTGCTCCGCGCATGGGCCGCGCAAGCCTCCCGCGACCCACGGCGACAAGCAAGCCCGCGTGGTCGCGCAATACCATTAGATCAAGATTGAGGGGAGGGGGCGGGGGCCGCCAATAAAGACGGCGTGGTCCCCGACGTCCCGCTCTCGGCATCTTTTTTCGTAGGACTATGCGCTGTACCCGCAAGATCCGACGGAACCGTCGTCGGGTCAGAGGGGGTTTGGCTAGACTCCGGCGTCACCTCATCGGTCGGCGGCACCGCCTCCCGCCCCGTGCCCGGCGCAGGACGAGAAGTCGTGCCCACGAGCGGGGTCTGGGTCTCCGGATAGCGACTATGGTCGATCGGCTTTGACAGGCCAGAGGGGATGCGTAAAGGCGGTACGGGCGGCGGCACCACATAAGAGGGTACACGGCATCCGCTATTTGTAGACGCACAACCCACAAGACTCGCGCTTGCTAAAATTCCTGCCGCCAACCAACGAAACTTCATATCCGTACCCCCGCCTGCCGCAAAGCTTCTCGAACCGCTGCTGTTTTTGTCGACGACAGCGGTGTTAAAGGCAACCGCAAATGGGGTCCGATCAACCCCATGGCGTGCAGCGCCCACTTGACCGGAATCGGATTCGATTCCACAAATAAGGCCTGATGAAGACCGGAAAGCGCCTCATCTTTTTCTTGAGCGCCCCGTAAATCTCCCACAAAAATCGCCTCCCACACCGCGCTCATACCGGCGGGCGCCACATTCGCGGTAACCGAGATCACGCCGACTGCGCCCACCGCCGCAAGACTCACCGCCGTGGCATCATCGCCGCCATAGATCGCAAAATCCGGCGGACACAGGGCCCGTATCGTCCGCGCGCGCTCAATATCCCCGGTCGCCTCCTTGATACCCACGATCCCCGGAACCGAAGCGAGTCTCGCGACCGTCTCCGGCAACAGATCGCAGGCCGTACGGCTTGGGACGTTATAGAGAATAATGGGGCCTGCGACGGCCTTTGCAATGGCCGCGAAATGCGCATAAAGCCCTTCTTGCATGGGCTTGTTGTAATAAGGCGTCACCACAAGGCAGGCATCCGCGCCGACGTCGATGGCCGCGCGACTTAGCGTGATCGCCTCGGACGTCGCGTTCGCACCGGTACCGGCAATGACCGGGATACGGCCCCTTACGCGGCGCACCATATGCGCTATGACGGCGATATGTTCATCGACATCCAGGGTCGACGCCTCGCCCGTGGTGCCGGCCACGACGATGCCGTGGGTCCCTGCGCTCGCATGAAAATCGAGCAATCGGTCGATGGCCGCAAAGTCGACCGTACCGTCGTCCCGCATAGGGGTGACAATAGCGACTAAACTTCCGCGAAACATAACCCGCCCCATGGTAAAAGCGCGATAGTACTTGCCCCATGACCGACAAGCAAGGGAGCGCCGTGCGCCGAACTCGCAGCAGAACGCGCGCTGTGGCAGAATAGAGCCTGCGGCGCGGCCCGCGCTGCCCCGGACCGGAGAAGGTGAATGACCGAGTCGTCCAGCGTGCGTGAAATCCGCATCAACCCCATTATACCAACCGAGTCCGTGCTGGTCGCCACGGCCCGTAACATGCGCCCCAAAAAGGCCGAACAGACCGTCGAACGCGACTCGAGACCCCACGTTCCCACATGCCCGTTCTGCTACGGCAACGAACACATGACGCCGCCTGCCATTGCCACCTATCCCCAGGGGACCGAATGGCACATCCGTATCGTTGAGAATCTCTACCCGGTTTTAGGGGACGACCACCGCTACCGCAATCTGAATCTAGGCCTCCAGCAGACAATAGACGGCTATGGGCGTCACGAAGTCATCATCGACCACAACGCCCACGGCATCGCCGTCCACGACATGAGCGAAGGCCATTTGGTGGATCTCTTTGGCGCCTACCGCGAGCGTATGGATCAGCTCTATCGGTCCAACGAACAATTACGCTACGTCCTGGTGTTCAAGAACTTCGGACCGGCGGCCGGAGCCAGCATCCCCCACACGCACAGCCAGATCATCGGCATGCCGATCGTCCCGCACAATGTCCAGGCCGAGGTCAACTATAGCCGCATCTATTACAACAAGAATCACCATTGCATATTTTGTTCGCTGATAGACGAGGCGCTCACCTTCGAGGCGACCATATACGATCGCGAGTCCGGGGCCATACAAAGACGCATCAGCGTCGGTCAATACGTAGTCGAGCGCGGTGAGCGCTTTATCGCCATAAAGCCGTTCGCTAGTCGCTACGAGTGGGAGGTGCATATCCTCCCGCTCCATCACGATGCCGAATTCTTACGAGCGACCGAGGCGGATCTCGCCGACCTCGCGCGGGTCCTCCGCCGCACCATGGCGCGGCTCGATGCCGTCATAGGGGGGGCGCAATACAACTACTTCCTACATTCGCTGCCACATAGCGCCGATGCCCATGATTGCGAACCGAGCTACCATTGGCATCTCGAGATCTGTCCGCGAACCACGATCCCCTCGGGCTTCGAGCTAGGCTCGGGCTTGTTCGTGAATACCATAAGCCCCGAGGAAGCGGCCTTGAAACTTCGGTCCGTCGATCTCGACTCCAAGCCACAACTGAAGGGTGATGCAAAAACCGCGTAAGGGCCTTAAAGAGCCAACACTTTCTGGACGACCGTACGAAGCTCGTCGTTCTTATAAGGTTTGGCGACCGCTTCGCAGAAACCGTAATGCTTGTAATTGGCCATGATCGGATCGTTTGAGTAACCGCTCGAGACGATGACCTTGGCGCTGGGGTCAAAATCCAAGAGCCTGCGTATCGTCTCACGGCCACCCATGCCCCCCGGGATGACGAGATCCATGATGACAAGATGGTAAGGACGGTCCTCGTCGGCCGCCCCTTTGTAGGCGATCAGCGCCTCCGCCCCATCTTTGGCATAACCGACCTCGTAACCAAAATGGGTAAATAGCCGCCCTAAAACATCCCGGATAAAGGACTCGTCGTCCATGATCAGAATGCGGCCGTGGCCCTTACGCATGTGCGCGGGGGCGTTTGGCGCCACCGACAAATTCTTATCGGAGACCGGCAACAGCACACGAAAGGTCGTGCCCCGGCCTACCTCGGACTGCACCCCGACCGAACCCCCGTGCTTACGAACGATAGAGTACGTGGTCGCGAGCCCCAGACCGCTGCCCTTTTGCTTGGTTGTAAAGTACGGATCGAAGATCTTCGTTAAATTTTCCTTACTGATGCCTACGCCCGCGTCTTCACAAACGATCTCCGCATAACACCCCGGCGCGAGCCCGTCCGCGGGGGACGATTCGTGGGATTGGCGCACCCAAACCCGGATACGGCCGCCGTCTGGCATCGCCTGCTGGGCATTCAAAACGAGGTTATGGACGACCTGCCGAATCTGGCCTTCATCCGCCTCAACGGTAATATGGGGGTCTGCGGAGACTTCGCAAAGGACATGAGAACCGCGCGATGCGAACTCGGCGGAGTCGCGCACGACGGGTCCTAAATCAATCGGTCGCTTGACCGGGGCCCCACCCTTGGAGAAGGTCAGCAATTGCTGCGTCAAATCCTTAGCCCAGACCGCCGCCCGTTCCGCTTCCTCTAGGCGATCGAATATCTGTTCACCGGCCGTCGTATAGAGCTTGGCCAGCGCGATGTTCCCCATGATGGCCGTTAAGATATTGTTAAAATCATGCGCGATCGCGCCGGCGAGCAAACCCACGGATTCGAGCTTACTGGCCTTCTGACGCTCCTCGTCAAGCCGTTTGGCGTTCGTAATGTCACGAAACACCACCGCCGTCCCGCGCACTTGGCCCTGACCGTCCCGAATGGGCGCGACACCCTTGGCAATGTCGCACTCGCGCCCGTCCCGGGCCTTGAGTATCGCTTGATGATAGGACAGCGCATCTCTTGGCGCCCCGCCATTCGCGGTATCCGTCATCAACGCCATCTCATGCACGACAAAGACGTCCGCAAGCGTTTTTCCAAGCGCGTCTTCCTGGGTCCATCCGGTAAGCGCCTCGGCCGCCCGATTTAAGACCACAACGCGCCCCGCCGTATCGGTGGTAATCACACCGTCGCCTATCGAACGGAGCGTCACGGCCAATTGTTCCTTTTCCGCTAAGAACGCCTCGGCGACGCGCCGCTGATCGTCGATATCGGTCGCCGCAATAAGCCACGCACGAACCCCTCCCCGCGCATCCCGCTCCGGCTGCAAATGAACGAGATGCCACCTATAACTCTGATCAAACGCGCGCCGTAAGCGCAGTTCGATCTGCATCTCATCGCCCGCCAAAAGCGCCTGGCGCCAAACATCCTTCTTAGTCCTTATGTCGTCTGGGTAGACGATATCGTCTAGCATCAAGCCGGCCGCCGTTTCCGTATTAACCTGAAAATAGCTAAGGGCCCGCTGATTGATGTACTCGATCTTTAAGTCGCGCGTCACGAGACCCACGATCTGCGGGACGAGATCCGCCAAGTTTCGATAGCGCCGTTCCCCGCGACGTTGGACTTCCGCGATCTGTCGAGCCCGTTCCCTCCTCTCGCTTTCCTGAAGAAGTCGCGCTTGCACCTTTATCTGTTGGCTTTTGCGGAAAAGATCGGCGAAGACCGCGACCTTGGAACGTAAAATATCGACATCAAACGGCTTGAAAAGATAATCCACGGCGCCCAAGGTATAGCCCTTGTAGACATATTGCTCTTCCTTATTGATCGCCGTAATAAAGATAATGGGCAAAGATCGAGACTTGCGACGCTTACGGATGAGGCTCGCTGTTTCGAAACCATCGAGCCCGGGCATTTGCACATCGAGCAGCACGACCGCAAACTCGGATCGCAGAATCTCCTTTAACGCCTCCTCTCCCGAGAGCGCACGCACCACTTCATAGCCTGGGTCGTCTAGAATCTCGGCCAAGGCCACGAGATTCTCTTCGCGATCATCGACCACGAGAATCTTGACATTCTCCACGTCATCCATAGTCGCCACCTAAACAGGGCTTCGCCCAGACCCACTCACAAGCCAGCGCTTCACCATGCGCAGAAGGGCGCCCGTATCCACGGGTTTCGTAATGTAATCGGAAAGTCCCGCGTCGAGGGACTTCTCGCGATCACCCTTCATCGCCTTCGCGGTAAGCGCGATAATAGGCAGATCACGAAACCTCTCGATATTCCGTATCGCCTGCGTCGTCTCATAACCATCCATGTTGGGCATCATGACATCCATTAACACCACGTCGACATCGCCCGCCTCTTCGAGAATCTCGATCGCACCGGCCCCGCTTTCCGCGAAAACCACATTCAACTTATGGTTCTCGAGCACGCTCGATATCGCAAAGATATTCCGGACATCATCGTCGACGACAAGGACCTTCTCCCCGGAAAAGATGATCGCGTCCTCATCTTCGACCTCCCCGTCCGTCTCGTCACCGATCACGCTGTCTGGGCCCGGCGGGTGGGCGTCACTATACTGGGGATCCATATCCCATCCGGCATAGGATTGGGGTAGGTAAAGCGTAAACTCGCTCCCCTCGCCTTCGATACTCTTCAGCTGAATCTCCCCCCCCAACAAGCGCGAGATCTCGCGGCTGATCGTAAGCCCAAGCCCGGTACCGCCATACTTCCGACTGGTCGTGGCATCCACTTGTTGGAAGGCCTCGAAGATCAAGCGTTGCTTGCTATCGGCAATGCCAATCCCGGTGTCGCGGACGATAAAGGCGACTATGGTGGAAGACTCCCGTAGCGCATCGACCTGAAATACGTTCCGCGGCCCCTTATAACAGGCCGCCTCGAGCGTTATGGTGCCGCTATCCGTAAACTTAAAGGCGTTTGAGAGCAGATTCTTCAAGACCTGCTGGAGGCGCTGGCCGTCTGTATGCAAAAAGTCCGGCAAATCATCGCCTATCTTGATGACAAAGCCGATATCCTTTTGCTGTGAAATGGCGCGGAAATCCCGAACGACATAACCGACGAGTTCGGTAACCCGGGTATCTGTCGCGACGATGCCCATTTTTCCGGCCTCGACCTTGGATAGGTCCAATATCTCATTGATGAGATTGAGGAGATCGCGGCCCGAGGCATAGATGGTATTGGCAAACTGCACCTGCTTGGCGTTCAAGTTGGTGTCGCGATTCTCGGATAACAATTTGGCCATGATGAGCAGACTATTGAGCGGCGTACGCAACTCGTGGGACATATTTGCCAAGAACTCGGACTTATACTTCGAGATCATGGCCAGTTGCTCGGCCTTTTCCTCGAGCGAAAGGCTTGCCATCTCCACTTCCTGGTTCTTGATCTCGAGAAGCGTCGCCTTCTCCTCGAGCTCCTTGGCCTGGGTCTCTAGCTCGCCGTTCGAATTCTGCAACTCCTGGAGCAACTCCTCCGTACGCATGGAGGCGCCTATGATATTCAAGACCACGCCCACGCTCACCATGAGCTGGTCTAAGAACACCCGGTGAATGGAATTGAAGGATTGGAAGGACGCAAGCTCGATCACCGCGAGCACGTCGCCCTCGAACAGTACCGGCAACACGAGAATATTGGCCGGTGCCGCGTAGCCGAGACCTGACGCGATGCGGATGTAGTCCTCCGGCACCGTCGTAAGCATGATGGGCTTCTTTTCAAGCGCGCATTGGCCGACGATTCCCTCGCCGAACTCAAAGTGCGTCGGGACCTGGGCGTTCTTGTTATAGGCGTAGGATGCGATAAGATCGAGCCTGTTATCTTCCATATTGACGGTATAAAAAGCCCCGTGCTGCGCCGATACGAGCGGCGTCAACTCGCTCATGATGAGACGCGAGACCGCAGACAGGTTTTTCTGGCCCTGCATCATCGCCGAGAACCGGGCAAGATTGGTCTTAAGCCAGTCCTGCTCCATATTCTTCTCGGTGGTGTCCTTTAAGTTCTTGATCATTTGGTTGATGTTGTCTTTAAGGGCCAACACCTCCCCTTCCGCCTCCACTGTAATCGACCGCGTCAAGTCGCCCTTAGTCACGGCAGTCGACACCTCGGCGATCGCGCGCACCTGGGCCGTGAGGTTGCCGGCCAACTGGTTTACGTTCTCGGTCAAATCCTTCCAGGTCCCACCGACGCCCGGCACCTTGGCCTGGCCGCCCAACTTCCCCTCGATACCCACCTCTTTGGCGACCCGCGTCACTTCCGCCGCGAAGGAGCGCAACTGATCGACCATGGTGTTGATGGTATCTTTAAGCTCCAGGATTTCGCCGCGCGCGTCGACCGTGATCTTTTGCGAGAGATCGCCGTTCGCGACCGCGGTCGTGACAAGCGCGATATTGCGTACCTGGGACGTGAGGTTGCCGGCCAGCTGGTTCACGTTCTCGGTCAAATCCTTCCAGGTCCCCGAGACCCCTTTAACGCGCGCCTGGCCACCCAACTTCCCCTCGATACCCACCTCTTTGGCGACCCGCGTCACCTCGGCCGCGAAGGAGCGCAACTGGTCGACCATGGTGTTGATGGTGTTTTTAAGCTCCAGGATTTCGCCACGCGCATCGACCGTGATCTTTTGCGAGAGATCGCCGTTCGCGACCGCAGTCGAGACCTCGGCGATATTACGCACCTGGGACGTAAGGTTACCGGCCAGACCGTTCACATTATCCGTCAAATCCTTCCAGGTCCCCGAGACCCCCGGGACGCGCGCCTGGCCGCCCAACTTACCCTCGATACCCACCTCTTTGGCGACCCGCGTCACCTCGGCCGCGAAGGAGCGCAACTGGTCGACCATGGTGTTGATGGTGTTTTTAAGCTCCAGGATTTCGCCGCGCGCGTCGACCGTGATCTTTTGCGAGAGGTCGCCGTTCGCGACCGCAGTCGAGACCTCGGCGATGTTACGCACCTGGGACGTGAGGTTGCCGGCCAGACCGTTCACATTATCCGTCAAATCCTTCCAGGTCCCCGAGACCCCCGGGACGCGCGCCTGGCCGCCCAACTTGCCGTCGATACCCACTTCTTTGGCGACCCGCGTCACCTCGGCCGCGAAGGAGCGCAACTGGTCGACCATGGTGTTGATGGTGTTTTTAAGCTCCAGGATTTCGCCGCGCGCGTCGACCGTGATCTTTTGCGATAGGTCGCCCTTCGCGACCGCGGTCGTCACAAGCGCGATATTGCGTACCTGATTGGTCAGATTGCCGGTGAGCTGGTTGACATTGTCGGTCAAATCCTTCCAGGTTCCACCAACACCCGGCACCTTGGCCTGGCCGCCCAACTTCCCCTCGATACCCACCTCTTTGGCGACCCGCGTCACTTCCGCCGCGAAGGAGCGCAACTGATCGACCATGGTATTGATGGTATCTTTAAGCTCCAGGATTTCGCCGCGCGCGCCGACCGTGATCTTTTGCGAGAGATCGCCCTTCGCGACCGCGGTCGTGACAAGCGCGATATTGCGTACCTGGGACGTGAGGTTGCCGGCCAACTGGTTCACGTTCTCGGTCAAAGCCTTCCAGGTCCCCGAGACTCCTTTAACGCGCGCCTGGCCACCCAACTTCCCCTCGATACCCACCTCTTTGGCGACCCGCGTCACTTCGGCCGCGAAGGAGCGCAACTGGTCGACCATGGTGTTGACCGTGCGCCCGACACGCACCAAGTCCCCCTTCACGGGGCGACCGGCGACGTCAGAGGGGATCGATTGAGACAAATCGCCACTCGCAACGGCGCGAATGACGCGCGATATCTCCAAAACCGTATGGACGAGATCATCGATAGCGCTATTTTGGGCATCGATCATGGTGACCCACGACCCCTGCGTGCCCTTCAAGGTGACTCGTTCCGCGATTCGTCCCTGCCGACCCACAAGATCCGCGACCCGAACAAACTCCTGCATAACTCGTTGATTCCGACGGGCCAAGTCGTTGAAGACGTCCGCGATTTCTTGCGCCAGACCCGCTTCGCGCAGCCGAAGACGAGCGCTGAAATCGCCTTCGTGTAGGCGCTGCAGCCCCACCAAAAGGCGTCGCATATCTTCGTTCTTGTCTTCGCCTTGAACCACTCGGGTCGGATCCTTTTTCGCCGACACCCGGGCTTTCCTTTCCCTCAACACAGTCGCCACGGAAACACTCCTCTGGAAATCATCCTTTGATTTACAAAACCAGCAGCGCGGGCCTTAAAAAAATACCCGCAAATCGTAGGGCCCATGGCCCACTACGCAAGCTGCCTTGTAGCATCCTCTGCTCGTTTTTCGACTGCGGCCCGACTGTGTTTAGAATGGGGGTTTTTATGGATAGGTCCGGTGCCGCCTCCGCCCTCAAACCATTGTACTGAACGAGGGACGGCAAGCAAAGCTTAAGGCCGAGCCTCGTAGGCGCCAGCCCGGGACAGACTCGGGGCCCCCAACGCGACCCTTAGCGAGATTCCCCGCGCGATAAGCTCGGTCCACCCCCGCCTCCCGAAGACCGCCAGACTTAAATGGCGCACAACAGATGGGCACGGCATCGATCCGGCCCGACCCGTCAGAAAGGGCTTGCCCCTAGCGAGCGGGAAGCCCGCGTCGATCAAAAGCCCACTTCTTGCGCGACCCCGGCGCGCGGCTTCACGGACCGGGGCGCGCCTTGATGTGATGGTCACCGCGGTTTCTTTTGAGGCAAACAGTCGCCTGAAAGAAAGGGCTATGCACGAATCTTTTAGGATATCAAGGCACCGTGCACAGACGAAGCCCGAGCCCGCCCTCGATACAGGGACACCCCATACGGATAAGGCCGCTTGGACGTCTTGTAGGTTGAGAGACTCTCCCTATATCATCCTCCCATACAGCTAAAGCTGAGAGCTCAAGGCGTACAGTCGATTCAGCGAGCGGGTCCTACAGGATGAACGGGAAGAAACGCCCTCAATATCGGCCTTCCCCGGAAACTTGAGCCATGGAGAATGGACACACCCGTATTTCAATCCTTAAATCCTTAAACCAGGCAGAGCGTAGACCGTAACTGTTCCCCGACCTAAAGGACGGGGCTTTCCACTGCACCACGATGGAGACGGTGATGCGCGAATACAGGACGGGTTACTGTGCCGCCCCTTACGGTGCCGATAGGCTCCGCAAACCAGGCTATGTTGCGACTCGCATTGACATCGCTGTGCGCCCGGTTGCCACAAGAACAGGAGAAGCGATGCTTCACCCGCTTTCCGATTTCCCCACAGATCGAGCACGTTTGGCTC
>Ga0307375_10000210_pt1 | contig 80363 bp, 55 predicted proteins | sample TR1MG_FD_202531 | JGI IMG/M metagenome (GOLD analysis project Ga0307375, IMG submission 202531) | Soil microbial communities from Risofladan, Vaasa, Finland - TR-1 | ecosystem: Environmental > Terrestrial > Soil > Coastal area > Acid sulfate soil | place: Finland: Risofladan, Vaasa | collected... | reverse complement strand
CCCACTTCACCTAAAGTAACAGGTTTCCCTTCTGATAATGCAAGTAATCCATCGTAATAAGACTTGTTAAAATCATTTCCGTAGATATCAATTGCGAGTATATCGAGGTATTTTGTCCCGGGATAATATTTAACAAATTCCCTTCCTTCCCTGCTGGGTCTGTCTACGCTCCATACCCATAACAGGTTATTAAGCTTATGATATTTTACCATACGATCAAATAACTGCCTGTATAAGGCTGCAGTGGTATATTTGCCTTCATATCTTCCTCCCCACCAGAACCAGTCCCCATTCATTTCATGATAAGGCCTCCATAGGACAGGCACCCTGGCATCCTGAAGCTGTTTAAGATAGGATGCAATTATGTCTACGTGTTTTATCCATTGTTTATAGAGATCGGTTCCGGGAGTAAGAATATCCCTGAATTGTTTGTCTGTCAATCTCCCCTGTACACTTGCAAGAGGTTCAGCAGGGTCTTTTCCCGGAAGAGGTTGAAATGTCACAGGTTCTTCGGCTGTTGGAGGCACTGCATGCCAGCACAGAGTAACAATTGCCCCTTTCTTATGTTGCCTTATAACCTCCTGAATTATAGCTGGCCGGGAGAGATATGAATCCTTGTCGCCATCAGCTGCAAAGCCAAAATCCTGGCTATAAACTACAGGGGTTTTTCCGATATAATCAGCTGCAAAAAGTGTGTTTCTCTCACCTGAAGCAGGGAAATTGTGCTGTCCTGACAAAGTATAAGTTCCACTTATGCTATAGATGTATTTAAGCAGGGCTTTTGCTTCTGGTGAGGCATTTGGGGTTACGGGTTCAACTGCTGCTGCACTAATGCATAAAAATAGCGATAGAGCAAGAACTATTGAGGTTTTATATGATGGATTTATTTTCATATTGCATTATTTCTCTACAGTCATTTAATCTTTTGAAAATCAAGTTTTCCACTCATAGCATCCTTAAAGAAAATTCCGCTCTCTGTCAGATCATACTGCCATGACTTCAATAATCTGGGGCCCCATTCCGGATCAAATACCCAACATATCCAGCTTATTCCTTTGCTCTCGAGGTACTTAATAATCCTGTTTCCATATTCATTGTCAGTTTTCTGACCGGGAAAACCCCCAAATCCAAACTCTGTAGCAACCACAGGATATTTATTGGCAGCAAATCCAAAGTTCTCTTCCCATTTTGGTTCCCAGGGCTGACTCCTTTTGTTTGAATAAGGATGTGTAACATAGGCTATTCCCTCTGCATTTACCGGATCATCATGTAACGGGGAAAGATCATATGCCCAGTCAAGACCAGCAACAAGGGGGATTGTCTCCTTATCAAATGCCCGCATCAGGTTTATTATTTTTTCATTTATATTTTTCCATTCTGCCCACGACATCGAACCTAGTTGTCCACGATAAATTGTTGGTTCATTGAATATTTCATAAAAGGCTACAGTATTGTGTCCTGAAAAATGCTGGGCAATTGTTCTCCAGAATTGGTATGTTTCTGATTTTGAGGTATTATACATAGGATTCTGGAAGAGTTCCATCTCAAGGTTTCCTATAGTGTGCCAGTCAATAATAACATACATTTTCAGATCACTGCACCACTCAACAGCCTGATCAAGCAATTCAAGGTATTTTTCAGGAGTACGTTCTCTCCATGCAACAGGGTGAACAGGTATACGCACAATTCCGGCTCCGGTTTCTTTAACCCTCTCAAAATGAGCCTTATTCCAATGACCCTGTCGTTCAATCTTGTCGGGGTCTGATATTGATAGTCCTCTGAATAATATTGTATCACCATCTGGATTTACAAATGAATTGCCCAGCACCTTAATTAAAGGAAGCGATTTTGCCTTTGGATCAGGTTTTGGGAACCTCCAGGGCCCATCCTGGTACCAGGGTTTTGCTTGCTGTGCTGATAACATAAACATATTGCCTGTAAATGCAAGCAGCATAGTAAGGATAATTAGCTTCTTCATAAAACTTTATTTATTGTTTGTCATACACCATTGTCTCTTCCATATCACCATATGATGATGATGCTTTGGAATTGAGGGACATGTTCTTCTTATCCATTTTATATACCTCAATGATTATCATTTCACCTCCATCACCCATTATCAGTTTTGTGGTGATTGTCAATGACTTCTTATCAGAAGACCAGACTGCTGTCGATTTTTTCTGAGAATCCTGCCACCCCGTGTTAATACATTCCTTTCCGTCGAGTGTAAATTTATCGTTAATAGTAAAATTTTCCCCCTGGAAGCTCGAGTGTTTTTCAACCTTCAGGTCATTACCCTTCTGGTCAATTATTATCTCAAGGGGAGCCATACTCCATTCAGAATTCAAGGTACTCATAGAGGAATTCAATTTCCAGTTACCTGAAAAATTGACATTCTGTGAATGCATCGCTGCTGAAATCATCACAGTAATAGCTAGGAGCATAAATTTTTTCATAGGGTTTGTTTGTTAATTATTTAACAGAAAAATTAATTATTTTTTCAGGTTTGGATAAAGAATTTTGTCCAGATTATATGTTTATGGATGAACCAGTTTACCACGGTATTCCCGCTTTAGCTGCTTTGATGCTTCAGCATTTCCGATTATCTCTTTTTTATCTATATCCCATTTAACAGCTGTACCGGTATAATAAGAGATCATAGCCAGCTGAACCGTAGCAGTAGACTGGAATGCATCTTCAGGTGTACAGGTAAGAAGTCTTTTATCTTTGTTTCTTACAGCCAGCAGGAAGTTTTCAACATGTTTTTCCTGCATCATTTCAGTTGGAATTGAAAGAACCTCCTTCTGGGCATCCCTGCCTGCCGGAAATATCGTAACTCTCGAATCTTCAGCAAAAAGACTGCCTTTATCACCATGAAAGAATATGCCATTATTGAACTCCCTGTTCGCTTCTCCCGTACCCCATAGCCTGTGTTGCCATACCAGCTGAAATTCAGGGAAAGTCATAAATGAAGTTAACGTATCAGGTGTAGTGATCTTACCTTTCAGTTCATTGATGCCACCTTTAGTATAGAAATCCATGGGCATTCCCTCTCCCATTATACGGCGAATAATATCGATATGATGAATTCCCCAGTCGACAAGATGGCCATTCCCATATTCTTTTTCAAGTCTCCACGCTTTATGCCCTATATTAGGACGGTAGTCAAGCTTTGGGGCAGGACCGCACCATTCATCCCAGTCGAGTGTTTCTGGTGGCGACTGGATGGTCGTATCCTCCAGTACCGGTATATAATGGATCTGTGCCATAACCTGATGTACATGACCAATCTTACCGGACTCAATTAATTCTTTTGTTTTTGCGAAGGCCTTGCTTTGTCTTCGCTGGAATCCTACCTGAATTATGGTGCCGGTTTTGTTCGCAGCATTGACCATCGCGATCCCTTCCATTATATCATATGCCAGAGGCTTTTCACAATAGATGTCAAGGCCTTTATTACATGCAGCAATGAATTGAAGGGCGTGCCAGTGAGGTATTGTTCCGATAAAGACTGCTTCAAGACCTTTAATATCAAGTAGTTCCTGATAGAATTTAAAAATCTTTGGTCTCCTGCCCTGAAGTTTTTCTATTTCATCCGCAGATGAATTGAGATGTGCAGAATCAACATCGCAGAGTGCCACCACATCAACCCCGCCTGTTTTAAGAGCAGCTTTTATATCGACCATTCCATACCAACCTGCACCGATAAGGCCGATTTTCAGCTTTCTGTCCTGTGAAAAGCCTGGCAGATAAATTGTAGATGCCATTGCTGCAGATCCTGCAGCTGAGAGTTCAATAAATTTTCTGCGTTTCATATGGTTATCATTTGTTTCAAACTTAGTAAAAAAAACTAACTGTTAACAAATTCGACAGATAGTCTTTTCGCATACCGGGATCATGGTCAGTTTGCCAGGAAAGGGAGGATTTGAGTGATGATTTGTGCAATAATTTGATTGTTTGAAATATAAAAAATAGTATGTTTATGCAATTAAAGCGGAATCAACAGTTTAACACAAACGAATAAATTATCAATTCTATGGCTAATTTTATCAATAACATCAGGCAGGCAGACTGGAAAAAGATATTATTAACTTTTGTAAGAATGGCCATAGGGTGGCATTTTCTTTATGAGGGAATAGCCAAGCTTCTGATTCCCAAATGGACATCCTTTTCTTATCTCTCGAATTCGACTGGTCCATTTGCAGGATTGTACCACTGGATGTCATCGGTCCCTTTTATTCTTAAATTTGTGGATATCCTGAATATATTTGGATTGCTGGTAATTGGAGCAGCATTGTTTCTTGGACTCTTTTCAAGAATCGCTGCGATATGCGGGGCATTACTTCTTTCACTTTATTATTTTGCATACCCACCGTTCGGGGATTCTCTTTTCAGTGTCTCAGAAGGTCACCTTTTCATTATTGACAAAATATTTATTGAGGCAATTGTTCTGATCTTCATTGTTTTCCTCAGGGAAAAGGGCTATGGGCTTGATCTGTTTCTTGAGATCATTAAAAAAGGAAGGAAGAAGGATCAATCTACAGTTGAAGGCTCATCGGAATATTCCGATTCAAGACGAGAGGCGCTGAAAAATCTTGCCACACTCCCATTCCTGGGATTGATGGGTGTATGGGCCGGAGAGAATCACAGAAAATATGGTGTTGATGTACTTTCGGGTGCAACAATCCAGTTAAACAGGACTTCAATAGGCGAACTTAAAGGTACCATTCCAAAAGGAAAAATAAAGGAACATGAGATCAGCCGGCTGGTGCTTGGTGGAAATCTCATAGGAGGATGGGCACATTCCCGTGATCTGTTATATGTTCCATCGCTCTTCAAAGCATATAATACAGAGAAAAAAATATACGAGACTCTGATGCTTGCCGAAGAGGCTGGTATTAATGCCATAAATATTGGTTATCCTACCAATGCCTTGATTGCCAAATATAAGAGAATGACCGGAAGCAAGATAAAAGTTATTTCGCAGGTAGCCCCGAACATGGAGAAGGGTGACATATACGAACAGATAAACGGGGCTATGGAGTTTGGTGCAGATATTCTTCAGGTTCAGGGAAACTGGTGTGACTGGCTTGTAAGAGATAAAAAGACTGAAGTAATTGTTTCAATGCTTGAAAAGATAAAAAGCTATGGAAAAACAACAGGTCTGGCTTCACATACAGTTGATTCGCTTATTTATTGTGAAGAACAGGGAATTATACCTGATTATTACATGAAGACCATGCATCATGATAATTACTGGTCTGCTCACCCGAGAGAGAACCGTGTGCCTTTTGAAGTTGACGGGAAAAAATCGCTTGATCATAACCAGTTCCATGATAACCTGTTTTGCCTGTTTCCTGACAGGACTGTGGAATTTGTCAGCAAAGCCACAGTGCCTGTGATGGCTTTTAAAACTCTTGCTGCGGGTGCAATAGAGCCTAAAGATGGTTTTAAATGGGCATTTGAGAATGGGGCTGACTTTATCTGCGTGGGAATGTTCGATTTCCAGGTGGTGAGTGATGTTAATATCTGCCTCGATACTCTTAAGAACATGCAGAACAGGAAAAGGCAGTGGTACGGGTAGGCCCCCGACCACGCTTTGGTGTGGTCACCCCCTGAAGGGAGTTCAATTCTATGATACAAATTAAGCCCCCTTCAGGGGGCAGGAGCCGGCGTAAGGCGGATCCGGGGGAAACTATGTAGGATTGATAACTAATCTCCTAAGACTTTAAACTGCCATCTGGGATTCTGTGATTTCTGATGTTCTACCCTGATTATCTCTTTTACCTTTATAATTATTTCAGGATGATCATCTGCGATGTTTTTTGTTTCTCCCTTATCTGATTCAAGATCATATAATTCAAACAGTGTATTTCCCTTATGCATTTCCTTTCGCAAAGCCTTGTATTTGCCTGTTATTACAGCCTGCTGTCCACCTGATTCAGGAAATTCCCAGTATAGATATTTATGCTCTTTCTGTTTTTTACCGGCAAGCTCAGGTAAAAAACTTACGCCATCAGAATCGTCAGGCGCCTTGATTCCGGCAATTTCACAAAGGGTTGGCATAATATCCCAGAATGCTGAAACATGGTCAGAAATGCTCCCCGGAGCGATCGTGGAGGCCCATGATGCTATCATAGGCACTCTGATCCCCCCTTCATTGACATTCCCTTTGGCATAACCCTGTTCACTTCTGAACGGACCTCCGCTGTCGAACCAGGGGGAATCAGTACCTCCATTAAAGGTAGGACCATTATCGCTTGTAAAAATTATCAGTGTGTTATCATATATACCAAGTTCTTTAAGCTGACCAATAAGGTTCCCTACCTGGTCATCAAGATAAGAGATCATTGCTGCATAGGCAGCATGAGGATACCTGTGCGGGAAATAGCTCTTCTCCCCCAGGTATGGTTTCTCATCGCCGAATTTATCGACATAGTAATCGACCCAATTCTGAGGCGCCTGAAGGGCCACATGAGGGATAGGTGTAGCCCAATAGAGGAAAAAGGGAGTATTCTTATTGTCATTTACAAAATCTGTAAGTTTTGTAAACATTATGTCCGGTGCATATTCTTTAAGATTATAATCGGAATAGCTTTCAGGATCAAGAGGATCTGCATTCTTATCAAGAAGGGTATTCGGAGCAATGGTATCATTATCAAGATAATACCTGTGATCATTTTCATACAGGAAGAGAGGATAATATGTATGAGCCATTCGCTGGCAGTTTATGCCAAAGAAATAATCGAAGCCCATCTTTGTTGGTATACTCTCTGTTTGGGGAGCTCCCAATCCCCATTTTCCAATCATACCTGTAGTATAACCGCTTTTCTTAAGAAGGCTTGCTATTGTCGGAGTACCTGTCGCGAGTGGTCGCTGACCTTCAAGGGTTGAATCGGCTATCATAGCCCTGTAATTCCATACATCACCCCTGTCGCCCCATTCATCATTACCCCTTACCTGTGAGTGGCCGGTATGCTTGCCTGTAAGTAATACACATCTTGCAGGAGCACTGACCGGAGCTCCGCTATAATGCTGAGTAAAAAGCATTCCTTGGGCAGCCAGCCTGTCTATATTAGGAGTCTCAATTTTGCTCTGGCCATACACTCCAAGATCGCCATAACCCAGGTCATCTGCAAGGATGTAGATTATGTTGGGTTTAGCCGGGCTGATTTTTGCCTGCCTGTTATCACTGTTTTTGCACTGGATAAGGAGTGTGCTTACACCCAATATTTTAATCAATATTAAATCTCTGTTGCTCATATAATTATATTTTTATTCCCATCAGGCAGATATCATCGATTTGTTCATAACAGCAACCGGTTTTTGGATTAATATATGCTTTCCACTCATCTAATCTTTCCTCAATCTTAGACTTCTGGTTTCTGATATCCGGGGAAATGGTTTCGAGAATGACTGTTCTGAGCGAATTGTACATAAATCTCTTACCTTCCGGACCTCCAAACTGATCACATATACCGTCTGAGAAGAGGTAAATCCTGTCATCCTTATGAATATTAACAGAATGCCTGGTATAGGGTTCCATCAGATCAGAGAATGATACCGTCATCTGGTCTCCCTTGATTTCATAAATAACATACTTCCCATTATCAGTTCGCTTTGCTGAAGGAAGGGACTCCTGATCAATTTTCCTGACAATATATACAGGATTATTTGCTCCTGCAAATTCAATTATTGAGGTTTCCCTGTTATAAAAGCAGATTGATATGTCCATACCGTCTTTTTGTTCCCACATTGCTCCTTTTTGTTTTAAGGATTCAATAACCATGTTACGCACTCTGTTGAGTACAACTTCCGGGTGGATGACCCCCTCTTTCATTACAACTTCATCAAGGAAAGAGAGGCATAGCATGCTCATAAAGGCCCCCGGTACGCCATGGCCGGTACAATCTGCTACACAGAAAACAGTATACTGGTTCAAATTTTTTACCCAGTAGAAATCGCCACTTACAATATCTTTTGGTCTGTAGATGATAAAATGATCACCAAGATATTCCTGCATAAGGCTTTCATTAGGAAGAACCGCATTCTGAATTCGCTGTGCGTAGTTGATAGAATCGACTATCTCTTTTTTTTGCACTTCAAGTACAATGTTTTTCTCCTGTATTTCATGAGTACGCTCCGCAATCGTTTTTTCAAGTTTTTTGTTTATTGCGATCAATCGCCTGGTATTGATCTTGATCGCAACATAAATGAATACAGATATCAGAATAACATATAGGAGATATGCCCATGTTGTCCTGTACCAGGGTGGTAAAACAGTAAAGCTGAAAACCTGTTCATTGCTAACATGGTTATAAATATTCCTTGCTTTTACGAAGAACTTGTAATCTCTTTCTCTCAGATTACTGAAGACTATCCTGTTATCTTCGCTCCAGTGACTGTATGCGGTATCCTGACCATAAAGCATGTATGAGAACAATGTCCTTTCCTGTCCTTCAAAGAAAGGAGCAGCAAAATCGAAGGTTAGTGTATTCTGTTTGTATTTAACAATGGGTCTGGTTTCTGTAATTTTAATCTTCTTTCCTGATCCGGTTGCCGGAATGGAGCTAAAAGAAAGAACTGAATCTGACCCACAGGTGACCCTGGTAATAAGAGCAGTGAAATCCACGGAATAGTCTTTGAACCCTTTTTCATTATATCTCAGAAGACCGTCATCCCCTCCTATCCAGCATATCCCGTTATTCTCATGGAGAATGACATTAATTTTCCCGATATATGAAAGTGCAAAGGCATTTCTCTCAAATGAATAATCGTTTCTTTTATCGAAATATCCCAGATCACCATCCAGATTTACATAGATCCTGTCCCAGGTATCCTCAGCAAAATAGAGCGGTTTTCCTATGATCTCTTTTGAACTGCCCAGTTCGCTGAATTCGAAATAACCTCTGTAGAATTCCGGTATGTTCTTCAGAGAATCAGGCAATTGAGCCTGAATGATTTTTTCATCTACAAAGGATAATAGTCCAATGCTCTGTGAAAATAATATTTTATTATCGATGCTGAAAGGCAGCACCCATGTCTGTTCTGCCAGTCCGTCAGCCGAATGATATTTGTCGACTTTGTAGTTTGATGGATCAGTAAACTTCATCCGCACAATTCCATCAGTCGATGTACCCATCCACAGTGTAGTCAGCTCAGGGTCATCAGACTCTTCAATCCTTACTATATCCTCGGTTATCTCAGGAATATCCATGATCTTCTTCCAATTCCCTGAATATCTATATAGTAAAAATCTATTTCTGACAGATATGAACAGTATCTTTAGTTTTTGCGAATAATGAAGAGCATTTATATCGAAAGTTGCAACCTTTTTAATTTCATTATTTTTAATTTCATACAATTCATTCCCTGTATTTACAAGGAGGCTTTCATCAGCAAGGCATAAGCTGCGTACCTCTTTATAGATATCACTGTACGGGATAAAAGTACTGCTTAAATCACGCGATCTCTGATTCAGAATGAAGAGGCCATCTGTTGTACCAAGGAAGAGCTCTTTCTTATATCTTACTATAGAATTGATGTTTCCTGTTATTCCTGCTTCTGGTCCATACAATGAAACCGGTGATGAGTAACAGATCTGGTCAACACCATTATCTGTGCAGGCCCATAAATTTCCCTGGTAATCCTGCATCAATGAAAGCACACTGTTTACCTTCAGTCCGCTATTCCTGTTAATAATAGTCAGGACATTAAAGTTTTCATCTGTTATTATTATACCGTTGGTAAGAGTATTGATTGCAATTCTACCGTCAGTTAACCTTATAGCGCCGTAACTGAATTTAATAATTTCATCTGTTTTAAGGAGAGAATATTCTGAAGTAATTTTATCCAATGACCATAGCCCATCTTCATGTGTAATAAACAGATATCTGTTCTTGTCCTGACTTTCGAGCATGGAAAAAACACCAAAATCTTTCAGAAACTCACTCCCTTTAACCAGATGAAGGCTGTCCTCCTCCATCTTCATTATTCCTATGCCACGTTGGCGGATGAACAGTTCATCATTTATTATAAATGAGATATGGAAGGATGTTTCTGGAAGTACCGATTTCAGTTCACCACCGGAATATATAAAAAGAGCTTCCTCATATTGAAAGAATACCCGGTTTTTTACTGCCCAAACCCTGATTATATCTGAAAAATTCAGATTTCCAGTCAGCTGATCAGATATTGAAACATAATTCAGTTTGCCTGTTTCATCAGTTTGGAGATATCCAAATTCCCCAAGAGCACCGGCATAAATAACATTTTCATCACTTACAGCAATTGCTTTTATCCACAGGCTTTGATTTTTAACAGGTATATAGGACCAGGAGTTCCCATTGTACTGAAGCAAACCTCCTGCATTTCCAAAATAGAGAATACCGTTCCTGTCCTGGACACAGGCATAGTTCGTTGCCTCTCTTCCTATTCCATAATCTTTTGGAGAATAGTAATTAATCTTGAAGCCTGAACTTTGTGAAACAGTATATGATGTTGAGATAAAAAGAAGGAAAAGTGAAGCTATAATTTTCATGCAAGATTCAGATCTAGCCGGTGGAATTATTGGTTGAGTCCTAAATCCTCTTTAAGCCATCTCTTCAGATTTGTTTCATCAATACTCCCATAGAATTCCTGGATAAATGCATTTATCTCATTCAATTTCTCCTCATAGGTATTCATCTCCATCTGATGGATAATTATTGAAATCTCCTTCCAAAGGACATTGAGATCGGCAAAAACAGGAGAAAAAGAGCAAACCGGTTTTAGCACAAAGGAATCTCCTTCCTGATAGTATATTAACTTCATCTGTTTAATATCGGAGGCAGGAATCTCGCTTCCGTCAACTGCCAGAAGCTCAGGTTGCCTTATAATAAGGGTATCAGCATTAAATGTGAGTCTTTTGTTAATTGTCTTGTTATGGTAATCAAAGGTTAGATAGAAGAAATCTTTACTGTTCATCGGGTAGATTGCAGTATCGATCAATATCCGGTTTTCAGCAAGCATTAAATAATTATCTTCCAACTGAGCTGACAGATTATGTTTGTCAGTAACAGTTTTTACTGACCGTGTTCTTATCTTTCCTGAAGATGGCAGAAAATTGGATTTTGAATTTTTAAACTCATCCATATTTTCAGAAGTGAGCAGAAATCTTCCCAGCTCAGGATTGATAACTGCCGCCCGCGATTCAGGTATCCTGAACAACAAATTTTCATTCCGGGCAAACGAAGTCCCTGTTCCCAGGGGGTTTCCGGTACGTTCAATAACAATGTTGCCATTTACTTTTATGACTGTGAAATAGTCCTGTGCATTTGCTTCACTTACAAAAAAAACAAATGACAATAAAAAGAGAATAACCTTTTTCATGGCATTCATGTTTGATGTATGTTGTACAAGTTAATCAAAATAATTCACATTAATCAAAATAATTCACAACACAATGATTTTTAATATCTTGTTTATATGCATTGGTCAAAATAAATTTGCTGTCTGTTTAATATTGTGTAAATTTGATAACAGATAGAGATGTTTTTGTTCATAATAATCCACATTTATGAAAAAACAACAACTGCTTCTTATTCTGATTTTATTCCTCTCAGTATTAAACTCTTACTCCCAGGATTTTCAGATTGCTTCCCCAAGGCTTGAATTTGACGGCAACAAACTTCTTATCTCCTATGATATGCTCAATGCAAAAAAATCTGATCAGTTCTATGTATGGGTTGAAATAGAAAAGAAAAACGGAGAAGCACTGAATGCTAATTCACTTACCGGTGACATCGGAGATATTAAAGCCGGAACTAACAAAATGATTAGCTGGATCCCTTCCAATGATTCTGTTTTCCTGAATGAAGTGGTTAATGTTGAGCTGAAGGCAGAAAAATACATGAAATCATACAATAAAGGGAAAATGACGCTTCTGTCAATTGTTATTCCCGGGCTTGGACAGACAAAAATGAGCAATGGTAAACCCTACTGGCTAACGGGAATTGCAGCCTATGGAACACTGGCCGGAGGTCTTATTACGCACAGTAACTATTTAAAATCATATGATAAATACCTGACCGAGGAAGATCCTGTGAAACGATCTGAATTATTTGATCAGAGCCAGACGCAGATGAATTTGTCGGGTGCATTATTGGTAACATCCGCTGCAATCTGGGTTACAAATCTGATATGGGTTGGAATCACACCAAACAGGTATCAGCCCCTCAGTCACGCTAAGATCACCCTTGCTCCTTCCAATAATCCTGCAAGGGGTACCAACATGTTGACACTGAAAGTTAATTTTTAATAATCAACGAGATGAAACGGTTAGTTTTTATCGGGATCTGCCTGGCAGTTTTTTTGAACGCCGGAGCACAGGTTGTTACCAGCGGGAAGGTTTCCATTCTTATCAACAACAAAGCGCCTGTTGAGATAAAACAGAATACTCCCGTCGTTTTTGAGTCAAGCAGAATTACAAAGCCTTCTACAGGTAATGAATTGCCCTACGGACTTGGGAAATACTACGCCCTCGTAATCGGAATTAACGATTACACTGATCCCAATATTAACGGGCTTGACTATTGTATCAGAGATGCAGAGTCATTCTATAACACACTGACAGGCCTGTACACTTTTGAAAAAGAGAATGTACGATTGCTGAAAAATGCAACAATGGCAGATATTGTATCCTCTTTGGACTATTTTTCAAAAAAGGTTAAGCCTGATGATAATTTTCTGATCTTCTATGCAGGACATGGAGTATGGAACCCTATATCTGAGACCGGTTTCTGGCTTCCATCGGATGCAGAGAAGAACAGTACTCTTAACTGGTTTCGCAACAGTGCGCTTCGTGATTATCTGAGGGAAGTAAATTCAAAACATACACTGCTTATTACAGATGCCTGTTTCGGTGGTTCTATCTTCAAAACACGCGCAGCATTCAGTGATGCTACGCTTGCTGTTAACAAACTTTATGAGCTGCCGAGCAGAAAGGCCATGACAAGCGGGACGCTTACAGAGGTCCCTGATCAGAGCGCTTTTCTGAAATATATGATAGAGAGGCTTAATACAAACAATGAGAAATATCTTTCGAGCGAGCAGCTGTTCAGCAGCTTCAGGATTGCAGTGATAAATAACAGCAATGTGGTTCCACAGTTTGGAGAAATAAAGGATGTAGGAGACCAGGGAGGCGATTTCATTTTTATCCAAAAATAAGAAAGAGTACGCTTGCTTGAATATAAACTGAAACTCCATAGTTATGAAGAGAAATGCAGAAACGCTATTTCTTCTTACATGTTTATTAATCTGCATATTAGCCACATACACCTGTAAAAAGCTCGTAAAGTCAATGATGGTCTCTACAGGAGAGGTGACCAACATCCAGACTAATTCAGCAGAAGCTTCCGGAATGGTTATTGACCTCGGTGAAGGGGCTACGCAGCATGGACATTGTTATGGGACTTTACCCAATGTTACCATTGCAGGAACCAAAACCCAGCAGGGAACTCCTCCAACCGGAGGATTTACAAGTCAGCTGACAAATCTCACCGCTGGTACCAAATACTACATCAAAGCATACATTAGTGACGGATCTGAAACTGTTTACGGAAAAGAAATAAGTTTCACAACTGTGGCAGCCACTATTCCAGTTGTTACGACTTCCGCAGTCACTTCTGTAACAACTCTGACGGCAGTGAGCGGAGGTGATATTACAAGTGACGGAGGCGCATCTGTCACTGCAAAAGGTATATGCTGGAGCACTTCAACAGGACCAACAACAGAAGGAAGCAAGACTTCAGATGGTACGGGAACAGGTGTTTTTACAAGTAGCCTTACTGGATTATCTCCCAACACAACTTATTTTATCAGGGCTTATGCAATCAACACTTCAGGTACAGGTTATGGTGATGAATTGAGCTTTAAAACTATAGCAGCGGCTCCTCCAGTCCTCTCTACTGCAGAAATAACAGATATTACTCAGAATACAGCTACAAGCGGAGGCAATATAACAAGTGACGGAGGAGTCCAGGTTACAATAAGAGGTGTATGCTGGAACACCTCTGGCAGCCCGACAACTGCTGACAGTAAAACAGAAGATGGAGAAGTGACAGGAAGCTTTGTAAGCAGCCTTACAGGATTAACAGGCAACACAACTTATTATGTGAGATCATATGCCACAAACAGTGCAGGAACTTCATATGGTGATGAAAAAAGCTTTAAGACCGGAGCTGTATTGTCAACCGTTACCACAACAGTAATCACCTCTGTTACTTCAACAGGTGCTGTAAGCGGAGGTGATATAACTGATGATGGAGGTTCACCGGTCACTGCACGAGGTGTTTGCTGGAACACAGGAGGCAGTCCGACAACTGCAGATAGCAAAACTTCAAATGGTTCAGGGACCGGCAGCTTTGCCAGCAATCTCGCGGGATTAACAGCAAATACTACCTACTATGTAAGGGCATACGTTACCACTAGTGTAGGAACGGCTTACGGTGGTGAACTGAGTTTTACGACAAGTACTGTGTCTATCGGATTACCTACTATATCAACTACCGCAATAACAGCGATCACATCAACGACAGCCAGCAGTGGAGGTAATATCACCGGTAACGGAGGGTCAACTGTAAGTATCAGTGGAGTTTGCTGGAGTACTTCTTCCAATCCGACTATCATTGATAATAATACCGTTGACGGAACAAACACAGGATCATTTACAAGCAGTATAACCGGTTTGAATCCCGGAACAGTATATCATGTAAGGGCTTATGCAACCAACAGTGTCGGAACAGCTTATGGCTCTGAATTAAGTTTTACCACAAACGCTGCTGCCATTTCACCGCCTACAGCAGCAGCAGCAGCAGCTACATCTGTTGCAAATACCTCTGCCACATTAAATGGCGCAGTAAATGCCAATGGAAATGATGCAACTGTGACCTTCGAATATGGGTTCACAGACCTGTACGGATCTGAAATTGCTGCAATACCTTCTCCAGTTACAGGATCAACAACAGTAAGTGTAAGTGCCAACTTAGCCGGATTGACAGTGGGAACTCTTTACCATTACAGGGTAAAAGCAGTCAATGCCGGAGGTACTACCTACAGTGTTGATAATACACTTACAACACTGCAGATTCCGGATGCAATAACAGAAGCAGCCACTACAGTTACAATTACTGATGCAACACTGAATGCAACGGTAAATGCAAATAATCTGTCAACAACTGTTACATTCGAATATGGAATAACGATCGGTTACGGAAATACAGTAACAGCAGTTCCCAATCCTGTTACCGGATTAGCTCCAACAGATGTAAGTTATGGACTATCAAGTTTAGATCCGGGAACAACCTATCACTTCAGGATTAAAGCGGTGAATACAGGAGGAACAACTTACGGTGAAGACAAAACATTTACGACCCTTTGTACATCGCCTTCAGCAACCACAGATGCAGCAACCCAAACAGATGTTAACAGTACCACATTAAATGGCACTGTAAATGCAAACGGTTTTTCAACTGCCGTGACATTTGAGTATGGCACAAGTACCAGTTATGGAACTGAAGTAGTAGCATTGACCAGTCCTGTGACAGGGAATGTTAATTCTGCCGTAAGCGCTAATATTGGTGGATTAACATCGAACACTCTATATCATTATAGGGTGAAAACTATAAACTGTGGAGGAACAACTTTTGGGAGTGATATGACTTTCATCACAAAGGCATCAGTTACAACGACTCCAATATCAAATATTACAGCAACAACTGCTTCAAGTGGTGGTACTATAGCTGTTGGTGGAGGTGAAAGTATTACCACAAGAGGTGTTTGCTGGAGTACAATCACAAATCCAACAATCGCGGATAGTAAAACTATAGATGGTTCAGGGACAGGGAGTTTCATAAGTAGTATTTCAGAGTTAACTTCCAACTCAGTATACTATGTCAGAGCTTATGTGACAAATGATGGAGGCACCTCCTATGGAGAACAAGAGAGTTTCACTACATTAGCCACTATAGCAACCACAGCTATATCAAATATAACAGCTAGCTTTGCTTCAAGTGGTGGTACAATAGATTTTGGAGGAGGTGCAAGTATCCTGGAACGAGGAATTTGTTGGAGTACAACCATAAATCCAACAATAAATGATTATATAACTACAAGTGGAGCAGGAACAGGGAGTTTTAGCAGCGACATTCCTGGATTGTCTTTTTTTACTACATATTTTGTAAGGGCATATGCAACTAACATTTCTGGCATTGTATATGGTAATGAAATAAGCTTCAAAACATTATGTGAAGGGACATATACTGTTAACCATACATCTGGTACTGTGGCCCCTGTGACAAAAACAGTAACATACGGATTACAAGAGATAAATAATCAATGCTGGATAACGCAAAATCTTGGTGCAGACAATCAGGCAAGCTCAGCCACGGATAACTCTGAGACTGCAGCAGGATGGTACTGGCAGTTCAACCGCAAGCAAGGCTACAAACATGATGGGACAACCCGGACTCCAGCCACAGCATGGCCTTCAATTGATGAATTTAGCGACTGGGTATCTGAAAACGATCCATGCAATATTTTATTAGGCACAGGTTGGAGAATTCCTACAATTTATGAGTGGATTTGGGTAAGTAATCCATGGGAAAATTATAATGATGCTTACAATTCTGTTCTAAAGATGCATGCTGCAGGGGGGTTAGGAGGAGGTGATTTAATTTTAAGAGGTTCTGAAGGCCATTTTTGGTCAAACTATCAAATCAGCACTACTGCAGCTCAGAATTTGGAGTGTAGTTCCATTGAATGCTATTGTCCTGTGACGTCAAAAGCTATGGGCACACCGCTCCGTTGTTTGAAAGATTAGCTAATTGAAGTGTTCTTCAAATGGACAAAGTAAAATCTCACTATAAGTATCTTTGGCGACACTCAGAAAATGCGGTAAATCTTAATATATAGGCAGCAATTTGTACTTATCTCATTGTGGATTAAGTCAAGTATCAGCATAAAAGTACCTTGTCAATATGTGAAATCATGCAAATCCTTGGTGTATCCGTTTTTAATAAAACTTCATTAAAAGAACTAATTAAAGAAAATCAAATCAATCAAAATATCAAAGATCAGTATACCTTATTTATCTTTAATTTTTATACGCATAAGCACTATCCTGTAGTTAATTAATAGAGAAAAAATGAAAATCGATAAGTTAATCCTTGTTTCTCTTTTAATGATTTTAATATCACTGAGTGTCTGCAAAAAACTCGAAAAGTCAATGCTGGTTTCACAGGTGAGGTAAATAATATCCAAACCAACTCTGATGAAGCTTCCGGAATGGTTGTTGATTAGATGAAAGATAATGGTGATTCCTCTTTAATAACCTTTGGTGAATAATACAAAGGTTTATGATCAAAAGTCAGCTTGAAAAGATAATTGATGAGAAAGTTACTACCGGAAAAGCAATTATTGTGTTGGGCCCACGTCAAACCGGTAAAACTACTCTCATTCAAACGATTCTGGCTCATAAAGACAATTGTCTGATTCTGATTTGCGATGATCCATTTGTCTAGTCTTATAATACAAGTTGCACCTACGGTAACAAGGTATACCACTTAGGAGATCCTTCATCCGCCAGCCGGCGGATGAAGGATGACAGTTGCGTTTCAGGGGTAATGGTTACGAAGAAGCATTGTGGGCTAAAGCCCGGTATAGAAGTTTCTGTATAACCCCGGACTTAAGTCCGGGGTTATTGATAATGAGATGATTGTGGACTTTAGTCCAAAAGCAGACTTTTTGTAATAATCTCAAAACGAGAATGCTGACAGTAAAGACAGATGTTAAAACAGAGCCTTAATCTTTGTGACAGGCTCTTCGTCGATGAAACACATAGCAGTTAAAAAATTGTTTGTTATTTAAACAAAGTATAACTTTATATAAACAAAGTTCTTAATAGCAATAAACATTTTTGCGCCATGAATAAAAGACTAATACTTTCAGTTGTAATTTTATTTACCCTGTTATTTGTTGTATTTGATTCATGTAAAAAGGATAAACTCACTCCCCCTGTAATAACTACAGCATCTGTAACTGAAATTACTCCGACTACAGCTACATCAGGAGGGGACCTGGTCGAAATCTCAGGGGCTTCAATAATTTCCAAGGGAGTTTGCTGGAATACATCTACGGACCCGACAGTTTTAAACAATAAGACTACTGAAAGTGGTACATTAGGCTCTTACGTAAGCAAAATTACCCAGCTTACTCCAAATACTATGTACTATGTAAGAGCTTATGCAATCAGCAGCGAAGTTACGGGTTATGGAAATCAGGTATCATTTACCACACTCCAGGCCGGAGTTCCTGTTATAACAACAACAGCAATCGATTTAATCTTAGTTACATCAACAACGGCAAAAAGCGGGGGCACAATAACAAGTGATGGAGGAGCCCCTGTTACAGCACGCGGTGTTTGCTGGAATACAGATCCTGGCCCGACTACAGCAAATAATTCCACATCCAATGGCTCTGGCACAGGTAGTTTTATTAGCGATTTGACAGGATTAACAGCCGGTACAACATATTATGTTCGTGCTTATGCAACCAACAGCGAGGGTACTGCCTATGGGAATGAATTGATGTTTGCAACTAACGCAATTATTCCGTCAATATCCACTACTGCCCCTGGCTCCATCACCTCAACTACCGCCAGCAGCGGAGGTATCATAACAAGTGATGGCGGCTCAACAGTAACTGCACGTGGAATCTGCTGGAGTACATCAGCAAATCCGACAACTGCAAACAACATAACTACAGACGGGTCAGGAACAGGTACCTTTACAAGCAATTTAACAGGATTAAAAGGGAATACAACTTATTATATAAGGGCTTATGCTACTAACAGTGCAGGAATCGCTTATGGAAATGAGCTTACTTTTACTACAATTCCTGTTTCAGCAGTTGTTCCCATTCTTACAACAACAACACCTTCATCTGTTACCACCACTACGGCAAGCAGTGGTGGAGTTATAAGCAGTGATGGTGGGGCCTCAATTACTGCACGGGGTGTATGCTGGAGCACTGCAACTAATCCGACAACAAGTGATAATAAAACTGATGATGGTTCCGGCTCAGGGAGCTTCACTAGCAGTATCACCGGCTTAGCAGCCAACACCACTTATTATGTAAGAGCTTATGCAACCAACAATACAGGAACCGGTTATGGCAACGCTGTATCCTTTAAAACACAAGAGGAAACTGGAGAAACAGTAACCGACCCGGATGGTACTGTTTATCACACAGTAACCATAGGTATGCAGGTGTGGATGGTTGAGAACCTGATGACCACGAAGTTAAATGACAACACATCCATTCCTCTGGTAACTGATGCAACAGCATGGGGTGATCTCGAAACCCCGGGCTATTGCTTCCCCGGCAATGATGAAAATAATAAAGCAACTTATGGTATGCTATATAACTGGTATGCAGTCAATACGGGTAAACTCTGTCCCACCGGCTGGTATGTGCCCACCGATGCAGACTGGACGACACTTACAACCTATCTTGGTGGTGAAAGTGTGGCAGGTGGCAAACTGAAAGAAGCCGGCACAATCCATTGGCAAACACCTAATGCGGAAGCTACCAATGAGACAGGTTTTACTGCTCTTCCGGGGGGTGACCGATGGTATAATGGTACATTCGGTTCAATTGGTACAGGAGGTTACTGGTGGAGTTCTACACAGCACAGCGAGAGCTTTAGCTGGTACCGGTTCATGTACTACCTTCTTGGCTATGTAGACAGAGACTATCATGGGAAGGAATATGGTCATTCTATCCGTTGCATCCAGGGTGTAGGTCAGGTAATACCGATCGTCACCACCAACGACGTTACAGACATTACTTCAACAAGCGCCACATGCGGTGGAAATGTAACAAGTGATGGAGGAGCATCCGTTACTGCTTATGGAGTATGCTGGAACACTTCTCTCAGACCTACTATAGATGACAGCAAAACAAACGATGGCTCAGGAACAGGAAGCTTTACAAGCAGTCTTACCGGATTAACAGCCAATACAACATATTATGTCCGTGCATATGCAACTAATAGTGAAGGTACAGACTATGGAAGTGAAATAACTTTTACTACACCTTAGCAGTGTCTGGCGCACCAACTATTGGTACGGCTACAGCCGGTAATGCGCAAGCTACACTAACATTTACAGCGCCGGCCAGTATCGATGGCTCTGCTATTACCGGGTATACTGTAACTTCAAATCCTGGTGGTTTACCGGGTGCCGGGAGTGACAGCCCTGTTACAGTCAGAGGCCTTACCATTGGAACTGCCTATACTCCCATATGTACGTTATTGAATGGTATTTGTTTAACATTGGGCTTTAGTAGGTAATTACAATAAGGTTCTTCTGAAAATCATACTTATGCAAAGTTCATTTTAGGAAATACGTTTACCATCCCCGGTGTTATCGCAAGACTCTATGTTATAATTCCGGATTATTCCTTAATAACCCCGGATTTAAGAACGGGGTTATTGATCCTGGACAGTTCTCTCAAGTTGTTCATATTAAGTACATTTGAAATAACAATAATTGTTGTTAACTTTGTTTTATATTGATTTTTTTCCCTTAGTGAATCGTTTAAATAATTGGAAATGAGAATAATATCTGATTGTATTTTGTCGGAAATCAGGAGTTTCGTTCTTTTAATAATTCTCTTTCCTTTTTGTTTTTCAACCCGATCCCAGGATATTACAATTAAAATACATTTACGGGGTTTATACGAATCCAAAATATCCCTGCTCCCATTAGCCGGGCCAAATGCTCTTAAACCTGTACTCTCGGTTGAAGGAGTTAAAAACGGTGAAACTGCAACACATAAATTTCCTGATGAAAATCTGCCTGGCGAATTTGTTCTCAGATTCGATTATAAGGAAAAGGAATCAAGTACTCCCTACCCTTCCGAAAAACGTATAATAGCCGGCAATCAAAACCTAGAACTGTGGGTACACCCGATATTTTGCAATAATCCCGACAGCACCTGGTTCCAGGAGGATGAAAAAGAAAACAAAGCTTTTTTGAATTTTTCAATCGAGAATACCAGGCAAAAACAAATGATCGGACTTTTGCAGAACTTACTGCTTAATTATGATGATCCTTCTTCACCGTTTTACAGGGAGTGCATTGAGGAGTATGAAAAGAGACGTATCTCTTCAAATCAGTGGATTGATGAGCAGATAATGTTGAATAACACTCTTTTTGCAAGCAAAATGTTCGGATTTCAAAAGATACCTGAGATTGACTGGAAAGGCTCTGAAGCTGAACGCAAACAAAGCCTGCAGGACAATTATTTCAATGAGATGGATTTCAACGAACCTCTTATTCTAAAAACCACAAATATGAAAGAGTGGATGGATGGTTATGTAAATCTTTACGGAGAACAGGCTAAAAGTGTACCTATGCGGGATTCTCTTTTCACTCTTGCAGGAAAGAATGCAATTGAAAAGGCGAAAAATGGTGACCCGCTTGTTTATGGCTGGATGGTGGATTATTTCTTCAAGGGATATGAGAGCTTCAATATTGAGAAAGGAATTAAAATGCTTGAAACATACATGAATGATCCTGATTGTCTTACTACTAAAAGACAGGAAATAAACAGAAGACTGGAGGGGATGAAAACATTGATACAGGGGACTACTGCCCCCGATATTATTCTGCTGGACTCTGAGAACAAGCCATTTATCTTAAGTAGTTTACACAATAAAAAAGATATCCTGGTATTATTCTGGTCGGCTGACTGCGTTCATTGTAAAGAGATGACCGGAAAACTTTATGAGTTGTATCAGAAACCTGAAGTTAAGCAGAAAATTGATATTGTTGCTGTCAGCATAGATGAAACAGATACAGAAATACAGGCATGGAGGGAAAAGATTGGAGAGATGAACGGATGGATACATCTTAGAGCAGAAGAGGGTGTCCGCAGTAAGGTTGCCCGGGACTATTTTATTCTGAGTGTTCCTGTTATGATTTTAATTGATGCTGAAACAAAAAAGATAATCGGTCTGCCTGATGATACAAGACAACTGGAAAGGCTTTTAAAGTAGTCTCTGCATTTTTAAACCACAGAGACACAGTCCCGATAGCTATCGGGAGCACGGAGGGACATAGAGTAGTTGCTATTCAGTTATATGTTTTGCTAGTAAAGACCTGAAAAAACAACTTTCTTTTTATGTAAATACAGGTTGCTGATAATCCTGCAACCTAATCTGTTCAAAAATAGTCTCTTAGAAGATACCTGGTATTCTATTTCTTTTTTATATATTTTGTTTATAATCAATATTATATATATTTGAAAAAAGGTATGTAAAATGTAATTATCTTAAAGCTTAAATTATGCTGAAACAAGGACTTTTTATTCTGATCTTGTTTTTTGTTCTGCATTTAATAACTTCTGCACAGGGAGTCCAGATCGGAACACCTAAACTTGATTTTGATGGCAATATGCTCTCCATTACCTATGATATAAGCAATGCAAGTCAGACTGATAAATTTTATGTCTGGGTAGTGATCATGAAGAAAAATGGTGAAATATTGAAAGCTAATTCATTAACGGGTGATATTGGAGATATAAAAGCAGGTAACAATAAAGTAATTATATGGATTCCGGCAAACGATAATGTTTTTTTAAATGAAGAGATAACTGTTGAGGTGCGTGCTGAGAAATATGTCAAATCTTTTAATAAAGGTTCAGCTATGCTCCTATCTTTAGTCTTGCCCGGATTAGGTCAGACAAAAATGAGCGGAGGAAAACCTTACTGGATAATGGGTGTTGCTTCATACGGAGCGCTTGCAGGGGGGTTGGTTACATATAGTGGTTATAAAGATAATTATGATAAATATCTTGCAGAAGAAAGTGATCCTCAGAAAAGGGCTGATTATCTGAGCCAGGCTGAGAAGAGGGCAACTATGTCAGGTGCATTATTTGTTACAGCAGCCGCAATATGGACAGCTAACCTGTTATGGGTAGCAGTGGCGCCAAATAGATACCAGCCCCTGAAGTACAGGCCTTTAACGCTTTATCCCTCAGCAGATCCTGTGAACGGAGCTGCATTACTGACATTGAATTATAAATTTTAAACTAAACGGAGATGAAAAAGCTATTATTTGTTACTGCAATATTCCTGATCCAGGCTGCATGTATATTTGGGCAGGTAATCAGCAGTGAGAAAGCGACCATCAAGATAAACAATAAGCCGGCGACTGCTGAGAACAAGTCTGCTCCTGAAGTGATAGAAAGTGTTATGCCTGCTGCAATGGCAACAGCGGCTGCCTTACCTATTGGTACTGGCAAGTATTATGCACTTATAATAGGTATCAATGATTATATTGACCCTAATATCAATTCACTTGATTACTGTATCAGGGATGCACAGGCATTTTATACTTCCCTGACTTCTTTTTACACATTTGAGCAGGGAAATGTAAAATTTCTTGAGAATGCCACAATGTCGGATATTGTGAACTCACTTGACTATTTTGCGAAAATCGTAAAGCCAACCGACAGTTTTTTGATTTTCTATGCAGGTCATGGTGTCTGGAATGCGAATTCTGAAACAGGTTTCTGGCTGCCATCGGATGCCAGGAAGAACAGTACGCTTAACTGGTTTAGAAACAGTGCGTTAAGAGATTACCTACGGGAGGTAAATTCGAAACATACTCTATTGATTACAGATGCATGTTTTGCAGGATCGATCTTTAAAACACGTGCAGCATTCAGCGATGCAGACCTGGCTGTTAATAAGCTTTATGAACTGCCAAGCAGAAAAGCAATGACCAGCGGGACACTTACAGAGGTGCCTGATCAGAGCGCCTTCCTGAAATACATGACGGAAAGACTTAATTCAAACAAAGAGAAGTATCTGTCAAGTGAACAGTTGTTCAGCAGCTTCAGGATAGCCGTTATCAATAATAGTAATGTAATACCTCAATATGGAGAGATAAAGGATGTTGGTGACGAGGGGGGTGATTTTATTTTTATTCACAAATAATTCATTATTAAGAATTAACCGGTAAATGCTTTGATATGAGAAATATTATCCGACCAATAATTTTCCTGGGCTTAATTGTTATGTGCCTGATTGTAATGATCACATGCATAAAGGTTGAGAAGGTAGTAATGGTCTCCACCGGCAATGTTAATAATGTCCAGGCCAATACAGCCACAGCCGAAGGAACTGTTGTAGATATTGGCGAAGGCATCACCCAGCATGGGCATATATACGGCCCTAATCCAGGAGTGACTATGGGTGGAGGGAATGGAGAGACCAGGCTTGGAGCAAAGAGTAGCACCGGCAGCTTTAGCAGTGAGTTAAGCAACTTAAATGCTGGAACGACTTACTACATAAGAGCGTATGTAACTGGCAATGGCGGAACAAAGTTAGGTAAAGAGATTTCTTTTAAAACCATTGATCCTGAGGTACCTTCACTTACCACTAATATTATGACGGATGTTACATCTACCTCAGCAACATCAGGAGGAAATATAACTTCAGATGGAGGAGCCCCTGTTACTGAACGAGGTGTTTGCTGGAGCACAACTGCAGGTCCGACAACTGACAACAGCAAAACTACTGATGGCACCGACACAGGGAATTATTCAAGTTTTTTAACCGGACTTACACCCGGCACAACTTATTTTTTGCGCGCATATGCTACAAACATTACTGGCACAGCCTATGGTAATGAATTAAGTTTTACAACAAACTCTGAAGTACCGACTCTAACCACTGCGGTTGTAACTTCAATTACACAGACATCAGCTAAAAGCGGCGGAAATATTACCAGTAACGGAGGAGCAACTGTTACAGCCAGTGGTGTTTGCTGGAGCATTAATCCAAGCCCGGATATCACAGGAAGCCATACTACAGACGGTAGTACAACAGGCATATTTACAAGTACAATAACAGGTTTAACTCCCGGTACTCCATATTATGTCCGTGCTTATGCGACCAACAGTGCAGGTACAGGATATGGTCAGGAAGAAACATTTGTCACAACCGACATTACCCTTGTAACTGGCTCTTTTACTGACAGCAGGGATGGAAATTCATATAACTGGGTTCAGATCGGGACCCAAAAATGGATGGCTGAAAACCTTGCCTATTTACCCAGAGTAAGCAAATCGAATGAGTCATCATATTTCGATCCTCATTATTACGTTTACGATTTCCAGTACAATGATGTCACTGTTGCAAAAACAACATCCAACTATCAGACCTATGGCGTTTTATATAACTGGAATGCTGCAATGGCCGGTGCAAATAGTAATGACTTGAACACTCTGGTTTTGCAGGGTGTCTGTCCGACAGGCTGGCACCTTCCCAGTGACTCGGAATGGAAAAAACTTGAAATGTTTTTGGGTATGACACAGACAGAAGCTGATCAGACAGGTCAAAGAGGAGATATAGGTGGAAGTTTAAAGGAAGAGGGAACAACACATTGGAGTAGTCCAAACACCGGTGCAACAAATTCAAGTGGCTTTACCGCTCTACCTGGTGGTATGAGGAACACCGACAACAGCTTCTATGGCCTGATATACCAGGGTGAATGGTGGACAACCACCGAGTACAGCGCGGTTCTTGCTTATGCACGGCTAATTGATTATGCCTTCAGGTCAGTTTATCGTACTTATCCGAATAAAGATCAGGGCTTATCTGTAAGATGTGTTGAGGGTCAGGGAATCCTTTTACCTGTTGTTGAAACTTCTACTACGATTTCTTCAATCACATCTACAGGTGTTACTACTGGTGGAAATGTAACAGGCAACGGAGGATCGCCGGTCACAGCCCGAGGTGTTTGCTGGAGTACGGATCATAACATTTCTCTTGGTAATGGCAAAGAGACTGTCGATGGCTCAGGTATTGGTATTTTTACAAGTACTTTAACAGGATTAACTTCAAATACAACGTATTATGTACGTGCATATGCTACTAACAGTGCCGGTACAGCATACGGTAGTGAGGTTAGTTTTACAACCAGCCCTCCTGCAACACTTCCGACTGTTACAACAGCCTCTGCATCGGGAATAACTGCTTCAAGTGCGTTTGGAGGAGGAGATGTTCAGGATGATGGTGGAGCTGCCGTTATTGCCAAAGGAGTATGCTGGAGTACTTCTTTTGGTCCTACTGTTAATAATACAAAAACTGCTGACGGAACAGGTTTAGGAACTTTTTCCAGTAATATCAACGGATTAAATCCTGGTACAACATATTATGTAAAGGCATATGCAACAAACAGTGTTGGTACATCATATGGAAATGAAATAAATTTCACTACTGCTACTACAGCTCCAGGAGCACCGACAATAGGCACAGCAACAGCAGGAAATACACAGGCTACTGTTTCTTTTACCCCACCGGCCGGTGATGGCGGATCAGCAATAGTCATATATACTGTTACTTCAAGCCCTGGTAATTTATTTGCAACCGGATCAGCAAGTCCGATAACAGTTACAGGGCTGGTCAATGGTACTGCATATACATTCACGGTTACTGCCACAAGTGCTATAGCTACCAGTGCCCCAAGTGCTGCTTCGAACTCGGTTACACCATCAACAATTCCGGGTGCACCCACAATAGGGACTGCCACAAAAGGAGATGCTCAGGCGACGGTAGCATTCACAGCACCTGTAAGTGATGGTGCTGCTGCTATAACCGGCTATACGGTAACTTCAAATCCTGAAGGACATACAGGCACTGGTTCTGTAAGTCCTATCATTGTAACAGGACTTGCCAATGGTACTGCTTATACATTTACAGTAACTGCCACCAATGCTAATGGAACCAGTCTTGCAAGTACTGCTTCAAATTCTGTAATACCTTCATCAGTTCCGGATGCGCCAATAATTGGGACAGCCACAGCAGGAGATACTCAGGCAACAGTAACGTTTACAGCACCTTTAGATGATGGTGGATCTGCTATAACCTTATATACAGCAACTTCTAGCACCGGTGGTAAAACTGGTTCAGGTATTACAAGTACTATTACAGTAACAGGGCTTACCAATGGAACTGTCTATACTTTCACAGTAACCGCCACCAATGATAATGGTGTAAGTGCTCCTAGCACTGCTTCAAATTCAGTAGTCCCCTTACCTCCCGGAACAGTATTCAGTCCGGCAACAGGCAGGATCTGGATGGACAGAAACCTGGGTACCAGCCAGGTTGCACTAAACAGTACAGATGCAAATTCTTATGGTGATCTGTATCAATGGGGAAGAGCATCCGATGGTCATCAATTACGAACTTCAACCACCACTCCCACTTTGTCAGCTACAGATTACCCCGGTAATTCGTACTTTATTACAGCACCAATTAGTCCTTTTGACTGGCGGGAACCACAAAATGACAATTTATGGCAGGGCGTAAGCGGGGTAAATAACCCTTGCCCTACTGGCTTTAGAATCCCTACAGATGCAGAATTAGATGCAGAAAGAGCAAGTTGGAGTTCAAATAACGCTGCAGGCGCTTATGCTTCGCCATTAAAATTGCCCGTAGCAGGCCTCCACGACAGCGGTGGTGGTTCGCTCTTCGGTGTTGGTTCAGTCGGCTACTACTGGTCGAGTACCGTTGATGGCACTAACTCGCGCAGCCTGTACTTCTACAGTGGCGATGCCATCATAGGCAGCTACTGGCGTGCAGACGGGTTTTCTGTTCGCTGCATTAAGGATTGAAATGCTGATGACATTATGGGATAAAGCACGTTATTACTGATCAATGCAAAGCGTATTCCCGGGAAACTAGGGAGATCCTTCATCCCGCATTCGCGGGATTCAGGATGACAGTGTTGTTTCAGGAGGTAAAGGGGAAGAAGCGGCGATCCGGATTTGAAATTGTGATCAAAAGAAAATTTGTTCCGGATCGCCGCTTCTTCCCTCCTCTCTCTGACAAATAGCGTGTCATCCTGAGCGCTTTGGCCACCGTAGCCTTGGCGCAGGTGGCTAGCGAAGGATCTGCCCGGTGTTACCATAATTCTCTTTTATGTTATTTATGGTTACATTATAATAGCCTCGGACTTAAGTCCGGGGTTAGTTGTAGTCACCACCATTAAGACTGAAAATCACCGACTTAAGCCACGATTCAATTTCGGATTTCAATGCATTAACCGTTTCGGGTTCATTCACTGACAGATCATTCAACTCACCGGGGTCTTGTTCCAGATTATATAACTCTAATACTGGTTCTCCATTTCCGGAATCGATCCTGTGCAACTTCCAGGGCCAGTTAAGCCAGGCAGAATGTCCCGGGAACAGGCTTTCTTCATACCTGGTTTGAATTTCACCTGCATGGATATCTATTTTGGTGGAATCTTCCAAAGAGAAACCATTCTCCTGCTCACCCAGTAGCTCTTCCATAAGTTTTGCTGAAGGAACTATCCTGCCCTGAATAGGATATTGCCAGAATCCCATTGGCCTGGTAATTGATCTGGTTTTATCATCAATTAAGGGAACAAGACTGACTCCGTCCAAAGGTAGTTGCTCATCTATTGTGACTCCAGTCAGTTCAAGTAGTGTTGGGTAGATGTCGGATGTATTGGAAGGGGAATCAGTTATTCTGCTCTTTTTAATTCTTGCTGGCCATTCGATTATTGCCGGTACCCTCAAGCCTCCTTCATAGATCTGGCTCTTGGCCCCTCTCCCGCCGGTTGACCCAAAACCTGCAAGTCCACCATTGTCACTGCAGTACCATACCAACGTGTTTTCACTAATACCAAGACTCTTCAATTCGTTTCGCAATTTACCTATAGCCCTGTCCATGCCTGTTATCTCGCCATAATAGTTCTGCATTTTCTCCTCTTCTCCTGCGTATAGCTGAAGGTCTTGATCTTCTGCTATATAGGGATTATGAGGTGAACCAAACCAGATCACTGCAAGAAAGGGCTTCTTTTTTTCTGACTTATCCTTTATAAATTCCAGCGCTGCATCCACTGTAACTACAGAACTTTCACCAATCGTTCTTACAGCTATTCCTTCACGACTCATTACAGGATCATTATCAAAGAAGTTGGGAGATGAGAACCATTCATCAAAACCACTATTCCCCGGATTTGCAGGACTATCCTTCCTCACTGATCCAAGGTGCCACTTGCCGAAGTGTCCGGTTGCATACCCGGCTGTTTTAAGAGCTTCTGCGATGGTGATCTCCTGAGGACGAAGAGTATATCCCCAGCTGAAACATCCAAAGCGGTTCGGATGGCGGCCTGTCATTACGCTACCCCTTGTGGGTGAACTTACAGGAGCAGCTGCGTAGAAATGGTCAAAACGCAGTCCTGAGACAGCCATATCATCGAGGTTCGGTGTTTTAAGAACAGGATGCCCGTTATATCCGGTATCTCCCCAGCCCTGGTCGTCAGCCATAACCAGTATAATGTTAGGTTTCTCTTCGGAGGCACACTGAATAAATAATGTACTTAATCCGAGTAACTTGATGGTGTTAAATCCATACTTTCTCATATGCTTATTGTAATAATATCTTTAAAAATAAGAAAATTACAAATATTTGACGTCAAAATTTGATGAACTAGTTTTCTATATTTAAACCCACCCCTAGAGGCCAACCACTGTGCCGTTGAGCCATTGTGCCATTGTGCCGTATTATTAACCCACCAACTGTAAAACCTATTCCTTCTTACAGACCCGGGACATTTGCTCCTAAGCTGAATAATATTATTTTTGTAACCCATGTGCCCATTACAGAAATCAGACCTCCTCTTTACAGATGCCCTTAAGCTGCGAAGGCCAAATGCTTTTAATGTTATGGTCAAGCCAATCGGGTCAGTCTGTAATCTTAATTGCACATATTGCTATTATCTGGAGAAAAAGAATCTTTATCCCGGGAAGAATGATTTCAAACTGCCTGAGGATCTGCTGGAAAAATTCATTAAGGATTATATTGAAGCCCAGCAGGTGCCTGTTGTTACATTCGTCTGGCAGGGAGGTGAACCAACATTATTGGGTTTAGAATATTTTCAAAAAGTAGTCGAAATTCAGAATAAATATTCAGCAGGTAAAAATATCGAAAACGCTTTTCAGACAAACGGAACAAGACTAAATGATGACTGGTGTAAATTCTTCACTGACAATAAAATATTGGTTGGTATCTCGATTGATGGAGAAGAACATAATCATGACAGATACAGGAAAACTAACAGCGGCGGACAAACATTTAAAAGGGCGATGAAAGGTATTGAGCTTCTGCATAAAAACAAGGTTGAATTCAATACTCTCAGTGTAGTGAACAGCTATAATGTTCATTATGCATTGGAAACATACCGGTTCCTGAAAAAAATCGGCAGCGGTTTTATTCAGTTTCTTCCTGTGGTTGAAAGGATTGCAGATAATCCCGGGACTGAAAATCTGAAACTGGTCTCCCCTGACTTCAATGGAGATGCTGCGGTTACTGAATGGACAGTAGGCGCAAAGGATTTCGGCAAATTTCTCATAAAGATATTCGATGAATGGGTTCGTAATGATGTTGCGAGGTATTATGTGCAGATATTCGATGCAACACTGGCAAATTATGTCGGAGAAATGCCTGGTTTGTGTGTCTTTTCTGAAACCTGCGGTGATGCACTTGTAATGGAGCATAATGGAGATGTATTTTCATGTGACCATTTTGTTTATCCGGAGTATTACCTGGGAAATATTAAGGAAACATCGCTTACAGATCTTGCAAAATCGCAGAGGCAGTTCGATTTCGGTATTGACAAACGCAACAAGCTTCCACGCTATTGTTTGCAATGCGATGTCAGATATGCATGCCATGGCGAATGTCCGAAGCACAGAATTATAAAGACTCCTGATGGCAAACCAGGATTAAATTACCTTTGTGAGGGATACAAGTTGTTCTTCAAACATGTTGAACCTTACATGGATTTCATGGCTAAAGAGCTTAAAAGCAAGCGTGCGCCAGCCAACGTGATGCAATGGATTCGTAATAAAGAGAACCAGGTGGTAAAATCTATTGTTCCAAACCGGAATGATCCGTGTCCATGCGGATCTGGCAAGAAGTTTAAGAACTGCTGTGCCGGGAAACCGTTATATAAAATTTAATAGCGCAAAGGCTCAATGGCGCAAGGGCGCAAGGGTAAAGACACTGGACGCTGGGCACTCGGCTAAACATTCTAATTATTCCAATAATCCTTCAATTAGTTTGATATCGTCCTTACTGGTGAACATGTTTTTAAATGACACTCCAACCTTGTTATTGAGGAAAACGCAGGTGATTGTTTCCGTGTGCGGACTTTCAATATATCTCAGTGTCAGCTCAATACTATTATCATCAAGCCAGGTATAACTGCCTGCTATTTTGAAAGGCCTGAGAGTATCAATGTTTTTGTTCGGCACCAGATTTGGCCCGGGTAGTTCAGTTATATCATAGTGCCATTGTGCTGGTCCAAAATTCAGAATGTAATCTGCTGAACCTTTCCTCAGGTGGAGAGCGGCAAGTGTGTCGCTTACTTCCAGCATGAGGCTCTGAAGCTGGCTTTCATTAGATCCGAAATGGTATATTTTTCCTGATATCTCTTTTTCAACCTGTGAAGTACTTTTTTTATAGTATACAGGAAGTTCAAGTGAAGAGAGTCGTTTTCTCAAATCGGATAATGCATTTTCATCCGGATGAAGCTTCTTTTCAGCTATTCCGGGAATCAGATATTCCCAGACAAGGTTAAGTTCTTTCTGCATGTCACCGGTCTGGGATGTAATGGCAATAACTGCATCTTTATCAGGCAAGACAATCATATACTGGCCATATGCACCATCTCCCCTGTAGCCATTGTTGCGGCAGCGCCAGAACTGGTAGCAGTAACCCTGCATCAAGTCGCTCGAGTCTTTCGTCGACTGCGGTGCATAGGGAGCCTGATCAATCTTAAAAGATGTTGCTTCGTCAATCCATTCCGCAGGGAGAAGTTGTTTCCCATTCCAGTTCCCTCTTTGAAGGTAGAATTGTCCTGCTTTTGCAATATCCTCTGTTTTTAACCTGAGCCCCCACCCTCCGGTATTGATGCCCTGTGAATTTACTTCCCAGTCTGCGCCTTTTATACCAAGAGGATCAAACAATCTAGGTGTCAGGTAGTCAATAACCTTTTCACCGGTAACTTTCTGAACAATTGATGATAACATGTATGTTGCCAGTGAATTGTAAAGAAATTTCGAGCCAGGTTCATTCAGAACAGGAGTCCTGAAGAATGTCTTTTCCCAGTTGCCATTTCCGCCTCTTACCCTGTAGGTGGGGTCAGGATCCATCCCAGCAGACATAGTAAGCAGGTCTCTTACGGTCATCTGTGCAAGATTTGTTGAAATGGTGTCAGGAACATCCCCGGGAAAAAAAGAAATTACTTTATCATTGACTGTAAGAAGCTTTTCTGTAACTGCAAATCCTACTGCTGTTGAAGTGAAACTTTTACTTAATGAATACAAAGTATGTTTAAGATCAGGTCCGTAAGGCTTCCACCACCCTTCGGCTATTACCTTTCCATGCCTGAGCATCATAAAGCTGTGTATTTCATTTGCTCCTTTATCTGCGGCTTCTATAAAATTCAGTATTGCAGCTGAAGAGACTCCTTCTTCTTCAGGTGTGCTTCGTGGAAGAGAATTATCTGTTTTAGGTTCTGTACAGGTTGTCAGAATAAACAATGAAAGAGAAAGTAGCAGGAGTATTCTAATATTCTTCATTATTTAATATTTTATAGGGTACTCATTTCATTTTTAACCACGGAGGGCACGGAGGATCACGGAAATTATTTTACAGGTAAAAAGGATTTTGCAAGTTCTTCACTGTCACCGTATTTTGCCATTATATCTTTGAGACGTTTATGCAGATCCTCTTTTACAGAAGCATAGGCCGGATCATTGTAAAGGTTTTTCATTTCCATAGGATCATTCTTAAAATCAAACAGTTCCCACTCATCTATATCATAGTAGAAATGAATGAGCTTATACTGTTCAGTACTGATCCCATAGTGACGTTTTACGCTATGAACAGCCGGATACTCATAATAATGGTAGTAGTGCTCTTTACGCCATGTTGAAGGTGTTTCTCCTTTTAGTAGTGGGACCAGACTTTCACCCTGCATGTCACCAGGCACTTCTACTCCGGCCATGTCGAGTATAGTTTCAGCAAAGTCAAGATTTGAAACAAGGTCAGTATTAACACTTCCTGGTTTTGTGCTTCCTGGCCACTGAACAAGTAAGGGAGTCCTGTACGATTCATCAAACATAAACCTTTTATCGAACCAACCGTGTTCTCCAAGGTAGAAACCCTGATCGGAGGCATAGATAACAACGGTGTTTTTATCCAGGCCATTTGCTTTAAGAAAGTCAAGAACTTTTCCCACACTTTTGTCCACTGCTGCAATGCATGCAAGATAATCCTGCATGTATCGCTGGTATTTGAATCTTACCAGATCATCATCTTTAAGTTTCGATCCATAGAACTTTTTTATAATAGGATCATAAACTTCATCCCAGGCTGCCTTCTGATCCTGATTCATGCGGTTCATGCCTACATTTCTTATTTTCATTGTATCAGGATAAAGTTTAAGATCTTCAATCAGCCTCATTGTTTTAGAAATAGTCATGTCCTGTTCCTTTTCGGCCCTGCCCCTTACTGAATAGTCATCAAAGAGAGTCGGAGGTTCGGGGAATGTAACATCCTTATAGAGTTTCAGTTCATCAGGACCCGGCTGCCACTCACGGTGCGGAGCTTTATGGTGCATCATCAGCATAAAAGGTTTTTTCTGGCCTTTTGCTGCAGTAAGCCAGTTAAGGCATTTTTCTGTAATAAGGTCAGTAACATACCCTTCATCCCTCTTTTTTCCTTCTTTGGTAAGAAAGTCCGGATTATAATAATTGCCCTGGCCAGGTAATATCTCCCAATGATCAAAACCTGTGGGGTCTGAACCGAGATGCCACTTACCTATCATAGCTGTATTATATCCTGCAGCCTGAAGCAGCTTTGGGAATGTTTGCTGTGATCCGTCAAACGGCTTCTGCCCTTCATTTTTCATAAATCCGTTAAGATGGCTGTATTTTCCAGTTATAACCACAGCTCTGCAAGGTCCTGATATAGAATTTGTCACTAGACATCTGTCGAATCTCATTCCATTTTGAGCAATACGATCAATATTTGGTGTGGGTGCCAGGTCTTTAATAGAACTTCCATATGCACTTATGGCCTGATAAGCGTGGTCATCGCTCATGATGTAAATAATATTCGGACGTTCAGTCTTCTTTGCATTGCCAGAGCATGATGAGACTGCTGCAGCAATACCCAGTATTGATAATAATTTAGTGTTAGTTTGCATAGTAGTTATTTTATGTTGAAGTTTCCTTTTAGTTCATCACTCTCTTTATAACCATATCTTACTGCCTTCACACGAATTGTATGGTTGCCCCTTGTCAGGTGAAGCGGACCATTATATAGCAGCCAATGAGGATTCTGAGCAGATTCGAAAGTATATACAATTGATGCTCCGTGAGTAGGACAATAGAAGGCTAATGTCATTGGATATGAATATGTTCCCCCGGTTCTTAAGTTCTTTGTTCCACGATCCTCCTGAGAATTTGTTATGAAATAAGGTATATCTGCAACCGGCTGTTTCCCTCCCGGCCACATCTGTTCAATCATTTCTGGTTCGTTCATATGTCCCATATCACCTGTTTCAAGAGTCCATTTATCCAGCAGCTCCCTCATATCTGAAAGTGTAAGCTTCATAGCCGGGTCATGGACAAGGTTATGAATCTGGTAAGGATCAGTCGCTATGTTGTATATCTCTTCAGGAGGACGTGAATAGGCCATCCATGACTTCTGTGGACCGGTAAGTGCACCTTCCGCATCGAGACGAAGCATTTCCTGGAAGATGGGCATCCTGCGTAGATAAGGCACCCAGATAGGGAATGGCTCATTAGGATAATAGTTACGTATATACAGACAGTTTTTTGTACGTACTGCCCTGATCATGTCATATGATTCATCAACTCTGTCGCGGGCGGCAAATACAGCATCTCTTGGTTCGCCCTGCTGAGAACCAAGAAAAGGTCTCCCCTGCATATGTGCCGGGACAGTTACTCCGGCAAGCGAAAGAACAGTCGGTCCAAAATCGATTGAACTTATAAGCCTCTTGTCAACAGTTCCCTTTTTTTCATTGCCGGGGAATTTTATAATAAGAGGTATCTTCAAGCCCGAATCATAAAGCCATCTTTTAGCTCTTGGCAATCCATCACCATGATCGCCCCAGAAAAAGATGATTGTATTATCAAGCTCACCTTCCCTCTGAAGCTCTGCGATCATACTTCCGACAACCGAATCGAGCGTGGCAATATTATCATACATTTTGGCAATATTGCGCCTTACAATGTCATTATCAGGATAATATGGAGGCACTATTACAGATGCAGGATCTGTCTTTACATCTGAAATATCCCAGTTCTTGCTCTCGTGAGTGCCAATCCAGTTAAAGACAGAAAAGAAAGGCTGATTTTTGTCCGGACGATTCCTGTAATGAGCTGTTGTGCTGCATTCGTCCCAGATGCTTGCCGGAACAGGATCTTTAGAAAACTGATAATCAGTTTTGTTGTTGTTAGTGCAGTAATATCCTGAGGCTCTTAGGTATTCAGTGAATGCTTTTACATAATGAGGAGGAACCGCAGTAAATTCAACTGGATTATCCACTCCCCTCCTGTATGAAGTTGTCCGCATATGCATACAGCCGATTGAGGTCTGATACATACCGGTGATCATTCCTGAACGTACAGGGGCACTGATTGCTGCGGAAGTGAAGACATTATCAAACCTAATGCCCTGCGATGCCAGACGGTCAATATTTGGTGTTTTTGCTACTTTATCACCATAACATCCCATGTGGGGGCTAAGATCTTCAGTTGATATCCAGAGGATATTCGGGTGCTTCTGGGGTTGCTGGGCGCTAGAATATGAAGCTAACAATGATGTTGCGCAAAGAGCTATTACTGAACTTGAATTTGTAGTTATATTCATTTACAATATATTTTTTCTGTTATTACTTATGAACTCACCCCCTTCCTTCGCTTCGCTCAGGATTCCCCCTCTCTATTTCATAAAGAGGGGGAATAGAGCAGGTAACTCCCCCTCTTTGAGGAGCAGAGAGGGGTCCCGATAGCTATCGGGAGGGGGGTGAGTTATTTCAATGTCCCAATTGGTCTTCTGTTTGCACCTGGAGCGCCGGTAATATCATCGCCAAGATCTGCTCTTGCCTTTTCTACCAGAGCCTGAAGCTCGTTAACCTTATCAGGATAAAATTCTGATACATCGTACCATTCACCAGGGTCACGCCTGAGATCATAAAGTTCAGCTTTTGTTATTGTTTCAATTCCTGTAGGTCCGGGCCACCCGTCATTACCGGGTTTCTGGCCCCGGTATGTTCTTCCCTGGTGAGGCAGAACCAGTTTCCAGTAGTCTATTTGTACTGCTTCAAGGCTGTTTCTCTGGTAGTAATAATAGAATTCATGACGAGGTTCTGCATTTTTAACCTTCGTCATAAGCGGAAGAATGCTGATTCCGTCTATCTTCTTTCCGGGAAGAGGGGCGCCTGTAATATCTGCAAGTGTGGGAAGTATGTCAATTGAGGAAGCCAGTTTATTGCAAATCTCGCCTTCAGGTATTACACCGGGCCATCTCATAATGCAGGGAACCCTTTGACCTCCTTCCCAGCTTGATCCTTTTCCTTCACGCAAACCACCTGTTGATCCTGCATGGTTTCCAAAATTGAGCCATGGCCCGTTATCGCTGGTAAATATTACAAGGGTGTTTTTCTCAAGACCGTTCCGTTCAAGGGCTTTCATTATTTCGCCAATTGACCAGTCAACCTCCATCATCACATCTCCATACATCCCCTGTTTACTCTTGCCCCTGAACTTTTCAGAAACACCAAGTGGAATATGTACCATGGAATGAGGTATATAAAGGAAGAATGGTCCTTTCTTATGATTTTCAATAAACTTAACAGCTCTTTCTGTGTAATCAGTTGTTAATTTATCCTGGCCTGCAAGATCAGGCACCTCAGCCACCTTTTCATTTCCTTCAATCAGCGGAAGAACTGGATATCTCAACTTATTGCTGGTTGTATCCTTTAGCTTCATCGGCACACCATCGAAGTCGACAGGCCACATGTCATTTGAATAAGGTATGCCATAATACTCATCAAATCCATGTTGCAGTGGTAAAAATTTTCTGTGATGGCCAAGATGCCATTTGCCTATAATACCCGTGCTATAACCTTTGGTTTTCAGCATTTCAGCTATTGTAGTCTCTTCAGAATTGATACCTACCTCTGCCCATGGCATTAGAGCTCCTGAGAAGCCTATCCTGTTTGGATAACATCCTGTCAGCAAGCCGGCACGCGAGGCGCTGCTTACAGCCTGGGGACAGTAATACCAGGTGAAACGCATTCCCTGGTTAGCAAGCCGGTTTAAGTTTGGTGTTTCATACTGGTTTGCACCTGTGGGTCCGATATCGCCATAACCCATATCGTCCATCAAAATGAAGACTATATTCGGTGTTGCCTGTTTTAAGGAAGGAGCTTTCTGATCACAGCTATTGATAACAGCTAATGATGCTACTCCCAGACCTAGTACAGATTTAATATTTGTCATATTCTTAGTTTTTACCACGGTGTTCGCGGTCCCTACAACTATCGGGATTCACGGAGTATCACCGTTTCAATTATTTGTTTTAATGTTTTGAAGAAGTTCTGTTAATTCATTAACAATATGCGGATTATCTTTTGACACATTAATCTTTTCACCGATATCAAGATTTATATTATAGAGTTGAGGAATTGAATCATTCCCTGATTCAATATTAACATGAGTATATAGCTTTTCACCGGGGCCTGGTTCAATAAATTTCCAATTGTCTTTTATTATTGAAAGTCTGCCATTTACTGCATGTTCTACTATCCATTCCCGGGAAGAGGGTCCTTTGCCCAGCAGAGCACTGAGATTACTGTGGCTATCTATTCCTGCATTTTCCGGTATAGATTGTCCGGTAAGTTCAGCAAAAGTTGCCATCAGGTCAATCTGGCTGAACATTGCATTTGATCTTCCGGGCTGGATTTTTCCTTCCCATGAAGTAATGAATACTACCCGTGTTCCTCCTTCAAAAGCGCTGTATTTTCCTCCTCTTAAAGAGCCTGCAGGTTTATGATTACCAAGAAGTTCCACTGCCTTATCCTTATAACCATCATCAACTACAGGTCCGTTATCGCTTGTTAGTATAATAAGTGTTTTTCCGGTAAGATTAAGCTTTTCAACTGTTTTTATAATTTCTCCTACAGACCAGTCAAATTCCAGTATTGCATCTCCCCTGGGTCCCATTCCGCTTTTTCCTTCAAAACGTTTATTTGGCATCCGCGGGACGTGTATGTCGTGAGTGGAGAAATAAAGAAAGAATGGATTATTTTTGTTTTTCTCAATGAATTTTACAGCTTTTGAAGTTATTGTATCAGCCATATCTTCATCGATCCACAGAGCGGATTTTCCTCCGCTCATCCAGCCAATGCGGCTCACTCCATTTACAATAGTCATATCGTGCCCATGGCTCGGATGCATTTTCAGCAGTTCAGGATGATCCTTACCAGTCGGCTCAACAAGGATCGGATCGCTAAAACTGACCTTAATCGGATCAGCATGATCAAGCCTTACGACATGCCTGTTTTCAACATATACACATGGCACTCTGTCTCCAGTTGCCGGTATTATGAAGTTATAGTCGAATCCCAGATCGATAGGCCCAGATGTAATCTCTCCATTCCAGTCGGCACCTGAAGCCGGACCAAGTCCGAGATGCCATTTCCCGACAACAGCAGTAGTATAACCGGCACCTTTAAGGATTGATGCCATTGTGGGTCTTCCAGGTTCAATAATAGCAGGGGCATCTCCTCTTGCAACTCCAGTGCCCGGCTTTCTCCAGGCATATTCCCCTGTCAGAAGAGAATATCTTGAAGGTGTGCTTGTTGCCGACGTGCAGTATGCATTAGTAAAACGTAATCCGTGATATGCAAGCAGGTCAATATTAGGAGTTGACAAACTGTTTGCACCATAACAACTTACATCGCCATATCCCAGATCGTCGGCATATATGATAATAATATTAGGCGTTTCGATATTTTTATCACTTGTACATTGAGTTGATGCCAGGGATATTATACCCAAGGCACCCGGGATAATGTTAATTGTTCTTTTAAGTCTGATCATACCTGGGAATGGAGTTAAAGGTTATATTATTGAGGATCATGTTTCTTATCTGCTGCTTCACAGCTAAAAGGAAAATCCTCCGATCGAACATGAGAAAGTTCAATAAGCGAATCCATCCTGTGCACAATCTCTTTATTCATCAAGGAGATATCATTTGTTTCTCCTATGTCGGTATTCAGATCATATAGCTCAGTAGGGCCATGAGGTATCTTTTCTATATCTTGTTTAACAGCTTTCCAGTTACCCATCCGAAGGGCAACCTTTCCTCCCTGTTCATGAAATTCCCAGTAAAGGAATTCATGTTTCTTCTGTTCTTTGCCCAAGAGCTCTGGAAGAAAAGATATGCCATCAATAGACTGTGTAATATCAGCACCAGCTATCTCTGCAAACGTCGGCATCATATCCCAGAAGGCTGAAATATGATCAGATTTTGAACCGGGCTGAACTACCCCGGGCCACTTAACTAGCAGCGGAGTTCTTATTCCACCTTCATACATATCCCTTTTATATCCTTTGAGAGGGCCATTGCTGTCAAAATAATCAGGATCAGCTCCCCCCTCCAGATGGGGGCCATTGTCCGATGCAAAAATTACTATTGTATTCTTTTCAAGGCCAAGCTTTTTCAGTTTATGAATAAGTTCTCCTACATAATCATCCAGTTGAGTTACCATTGCTGCAAAGGCTGCATGCGATTCAGCCTGTGACCCGTAAGGTCCGAGCCTGAAAGTGGGGCCATCATCCACTCCCTTAAATTCTTTTTCAGGAAGATATTTTCCCCGAAACTTTTTAATATATTCCTCTTTAGCAAAGAGCTCTGCATGCGGTATTGTTGTAGGGTAGAATAAGAAAAATGGCTTATCCTTATTATTTTCCATAAATGCAATAGCTGCATCATGTATCAAATCTGCACTGTATATACCTTTCTTCCCATTTTCATTTTCATGTAGTTCAATCTTCTCACGGTTATGCCATAGGTGGTCAGGGTAATAGTTATGTGCCAGGCTCTGACAGTTATAACCAAAAAACTCATCAAACCCCTGAGAATTAGGATCACCTTCAGTATTTATATATCCAAGACCCCATTTCCCAAAAGCCCCGGTAATATATCCTTTTGATTTCATCACTTCGGCGATAGTAACTGATTCTGCTTTTAATGGCCAGTTTCCTTCCGGCTCCCAGTTCTTATTCCCCCTGACAGGAGTATGTCCGGTATGCTGTCCTGTCATAAGGGCTGATCGGGATGGTGCTGATACTGTGCATCCTGTATAGTGCTGTGTAAAGAGCATTCCGTCAGACGCTAACCTGTCAATATTAGGAGTTGAAAATTTCTTCTGACCATAACAGCTGAGATCACCATATCCAAGGTCATCGGCAAGGATGAGTACAATGTTAGGAGGTCCTTCAATTCTCGAATGGGAAGAGCATGAGACAATTGCAAAGGAAGCAAATAATACTGGTGGGATTTTATTCATCATTGTTATTTCAATTTAGAATGAATAAAAAGAAATTTCATTCTGATTATTTAAAAGTAAAACTTTTAATTGAAAAACAATGGTAATAAATATGTCAAATGAATATATAAGTTCATTGTCCTGGAAAGATGGAGCTCAGCATATTCTACCTGACCTAAAAATCCCCTATGAGTGACTTTCAATTTCCAAATAGTTATAACTCTCCCTTTGAAAGGGACTATTTATTAAGAAATTATTTACAGACTAAAGACAAGCAGATAGATTTTTTTCTAATACGAATCTTTATGTACATTTTTTATAGAACGTCCTGAGGGTTCATTCTGATTACTGAATGAAGCGTCCCAGGCAAGAGCATCCGGAGTACTGCATGCAACGGAAGGAACAGAAGGAACGCATGAAGCTGCTGAGTCTGATGGAAAATGTTCAGAGAAAATGGATCTGTACATATATTCTTCCTTATTCTGGGGAGGATTCACAGGAAAACGATACCCTGCATTTTTAAGCTGTTCATCAGATATCTCTTTTGCAGCAATAGATTTTAATGTATCAATCCATCCGTATCCGACTCCATCAGAAAATTGTTCTTTTTGTCTCCAGGTAATCTCCTCAGGGAGGTAATCCTCGAACGCTTTTCTAAGTAACCATTTCTCAATTTTGCCATTGCCGGCCATTTTATCCTTTGGGTTCAACCTCATAGCCACATCGAGGAATTCCTTATCGAGGAAAGGGACACGCCCTTCCACACCCCAGGAAGCAAGTGATTTGTTGGCTCTCAGACAATCATAGAGGTGAAGCTTGCTGATCTTTCTCAGGGTTTCTTCATGGAATGCTTTTGCATCGGGAGCTTTATGAAAGTAGAGATATCCTCCGAATACTTCATCAGCACCTTCGCCCGATAAAACCATCTTCACTCCCATCGATTTTATAACCCTGGCAATCAGGTACATCGGAGTTGAGGCACGTACAGTTGTAACATCGTATGTTTCAATATGATATATAACATCACGCACAGCATTCAACCCTTCTTCAAGCGTAAAATGGATCTCATGATGAATAGATCCAATATGATCAGCAACCTTTCTTGCAGAAGAGAGATCGGGTGATCCGTCCAGTCCGATTGCAAAAGAGTGAAGCTGTGGCCACCAAGCTTCCGATTTATCATTTGATTCTATTCTTTTCGACGCAAATCTTTTTGCAACTGCAGATATAATTGATGAATCGAGCCCTCCTGACAGAAGAACTCCGTATGGAACATCAGACATAAGCTGACGATGGACCGCAGCTTCAAGAGCGCTCCGCAGATCAGAAACAGATGTTTCATTTTTTTCAACGGTATCATAGCTCATCCAGTCACGGTGATACCATTTTTTCATAACACCATCCTTGCTATACAGATAATGACCTGGAAGGAACTCCTCTATCCTGTTGCAAACACCCTCAAGTGCCTTAAGCTCTGAAGCAACATAAAAATTTCCAAAACTATCCCAACCCATATAGAGGGGAACAATTCCTATATGATCTCTGGCAATGAAATAGGTGTCCTGCTCTTTATCATAAATGGCAAAAGCAAAAATTCCGTTCAAATCCTCAAGAAAATCAGGTCCTTTATCACGGTATAAAGCCAGTATTACTTCACAATCGGAATTTGTCAGAAATTCATATTTATCTTTATACCTTTTACGTATATCCTGGTGATTATAAATTTCGCCATTTACAGCCAGAACCAGATTGCCATCCTTGCTGTATTGGGGTTGCTTTCCAGATTCAACGTCTACTATAGATAATCTCTCATGAGCGAGAATAGCCTTTTCACAATAAAAAATACCTGACCAGTCAGGTCCCCTGTGTCTTACTTTTTTTGACATTTCAAGTACTCTGGGCCTCAGGTCCAGGTAATTAACTTTAAGATCAAATACACAAACAATACCGCACATGTTTTTCTGAAGTTTGTTTTAAATTTATTGTTGCAAAGCTAATACATTTAATTTATTAAAAAGCCAATATAAGTAAAATATATTAAGATATATATAATTATTGCATAATGTTTAAAACATATATGGCCTATTATATATCATATATTAATATAAGTAAGTATTGAATTAAGGTCAGTCGTTCAGATATTACACATGTTAAAAAACATTAAAAACCACAACTAATTATATGATGAAAATGAGTAATTTTAAAAATTATTAGTTGTTTTTCTATCTTGCGTTTTAATAATTAAAAATGAACATGATGAAAAGAAATTTAATATCAGTTATTGCAGTGATTGCATTATTATTGTCTGCTGCGGATTCATTTGGACAGGTTTACGGATGGCGGGGGCCGGGCAGAACAGGTATCTATAATGAAACAGGCCTGATGAAGTCGTGGCCTTCATCAGGAACGGCTCTTATATGGGAGGTTGAAGGTATAGGAATGGGATATTCAAGCGCGACCGTAACAAATGATGCTGTGTACATTACAGGCGTCAGAGGCGACAAGGATGTTCTTACAGCTTTCTCACAGGATGGCAAAAAGAAGTGGGATATAGAATACGGAACCATGTCAAACGTAAACAGCTATCCTGAGAGTCGTTGTACTCCGACAGTGACACAGGGTAAAATTTTCGTTGTCAGCGGATCAGGTGAGCTTTCATGTATATCAACGAGCGGAAAGATGCTCTGGTCGATAGATTATTTTAAAAAGTATAAGTGTAGCGTTCCACGCTTTGGTATTTCTGAATCTCCTCTTGTTGTCGACAATAAGGTGATTATTACTCCGGGCGGTCCGGTTGCAGCCATGGTGGCTTTTGATATTGACAATGGTACAGTAGTATGGGAAACCGCTTCTCTTAATGAGGGTATGCAATATGTAAATCCGCTGCTTGTTGAGCAAGGGGGTAAAAAGGTTATTATAACTCACACTCCTACCTGGATTATTGGCGTAAATGCCACAGATGGAAAGTTGATCTGGAAATTTGATTTCGGGTCAGTAAATGATGATAAGAAAGGTGGTAAAAATTACATACACACACCTATTTATAAAGATGGCTTTGTATTTGCAGCAAATGGATACAATCAGACTTCTGCAAAGATCAAGGTTAATGTTGACGGTAGCGAACCAACTCTTGTCTGGAAAAATCCTGATATGAATCCACATGTCGGAGGCATGGTGTTAATAGGAAATTACCTTTACAGCTCTACCCATGACAATAATACTATGGGTCGGTATGTTTGCGTTGACTGGACTACAGGGAAAACGATGTGGATTACACGGTGGAACAATAAAGGGTCAATTATAGCTGCAGAGGGATTAATCTATATCTTTGAAGAAAAGGGTGGAAATGTAGTCCTTGTAAATCCTAATCCGGAGAAGTTTGACGTTATCAGTTCCTTCAAGATTTCAAAAGGCGCCGGTCCTCATTGGTCTCATCCCGTGATTGACAAAGGAAGGTTATTTCTCAGACATGGAGATTATATGGCTGTATATAATATTAAAGCTAAATAGTCTTCTTTAGAATATCGCCCTGGTTTGCCATTTATGTTACCGGCTTTGTCGCAGGGATAGATATAATGTATTCATTCAAGAATAAACAGATACATTCCAGGGAAGAAAAAGCTTATATTGGCATAGAGTAAGGAGTTCGTTAAATGATTGATAATGTCGTCAATAAGCCGTAATAGCTTTATTTTAATTATGACAATAGCAGTTTTTGCTGCATTGTTTTCCTGGTGGATATTTGCCACACCTTCATATGATACGGCTGTCCGATTACCTGGAATGGACAACAGGCCTCCTCAAAAACAGATATCTGATTCTATTTACATAGGTGAGAATTTTGATACACTGGAAATTATTGATGAGGTTGTACCTGGCAGCTGGCCTCGTTTCAGAGGAGCCGATTTCGACAACATAAGCAAGGATCAGACACTGCTGGCTGAATCGTGGGACACTTCAGGACCTCCCATTGTATGGCAGGTAACCTTAGGTGAAGGGTATGCCGGTCCTGCTGTTCATAACGGACGGGTATATGTACTCGACTATAATGAAAAGAGAAAAGCTGATATGCTCAGGTGCTTCTCCCTAAAATCAGGCAAAGAACTATGGAGGAGATGGTATACTGTTGAATTTAAGCGTAATCACGGTTATTCACGTACTATTCCTGCAGTTACTGACAAATATATCGTCACTGTCGGTCCCAGATCGCATGTTATGTGTCTTAATCCTACAGATGGCAGCCTTTTGTGGACTATCGACCTGGAAAGAGAATTTGGAGTTCCCGGCAGTGTAAAGGGTAAAATAACACCTGAATTTTATTCAGGTCAGTGCCCCCTCATTGATAATGATGTAGCTGTATTTGCACCCGGAGGGAAAGCTCTTATGATAGGAGTTGAATGCAAAACGGGGAAAGTACTCTGGAAAACTCCAAATCCGGATTCACTCAGAATGTCACATACTTCTGTTATGCCTATGACTATTCACGGCAAAAAGATGTATGTTTACGCTGCACTTGGAGGCGTTTGCGGGATATCAGCAGAAGGAGAAGATACAGGTAAACTCCTCTGGAAAACAACTGCATGGAGCCCATCAATTACTGTTGCATCACCTCTCTATCTTGGAAATGGGGAAATTGCTGCATTCGGAAGCTATGGTTCAGGAACAGCAAGAATAGTTATAAGCAAGGATGGCTCAGGCTATAAAGCAAGTATTGCTGAGCAGCATAAATCTTCCGGAGGCATAGCAAGTGAACAGCATACACCAATTATGGTTGGTGATAATCTTTGGGCAGTATTACCCGAAAATGCAGGTGCGTTAAAAAGGCAGCTTGCATGTTATAATAAGAATGATCTTATAACTCCGTTATGGTCGAGCGGAAAAGAGGGACGTTTTGGCAAGGGAATGGGGCCATTCATTTTAAGTGGCAATAAGTTATTCCTGCTCGATGATGAAGGGACACTGTTCCTTTTCAAACTTGAAAAATCCTCAGCCACAATGGTTTCAAATCATAAGATAATAGAGGCCATAGAGGCATGGAGCCCAATGGCTCTTGCAGGTAAATATCTTATTATGAGAGATGCTCATAATATGCTTTGTCTCGATATAAGTAAAAAGGAATAATTCATGAACAGGCTCTGGACAACGGTAGCAATTATATTCATGATGCTGGTATTTATCGGATATATGGTATTTGACCTGGTATTCAGGAAGGATAATGTTCCGGAGACAAATTATGAAAAGGTTGATTCTATGTTAAAAGATCAATGGCTGGTAAATAATATTATTGAAAGCGGTAAGGAAAAACTAAAAGCAGTTGCGGTTTCTGAAAATGGTAATATCTTGCTGGCTGGAGATTCCTATATTGACTGTTATGATTCAGACCTGAAAATTTTATGGCAAAAAGCTACAGATGGAGAAGTAACAGCGCTTGCAGTTTCTAAAACCAAAATATTTGCGGCTATTGGTAATTATATTTTAGTTTTAGGTCATGCTGGCGAAAATAATGCAGAATGGGGTCCATGGGATGAAAAAGCTTTCATTACATCCATTGCAGTTAATGATAATTATGTTGCATTTGCCGATGCTGCTGGTAAGAGCATATTCATCCTCGATACCGATGGAAATTTGAAACAACTTATCGGCAAGGGAGACGAACAATTTATAGTTCCCAGCCCATATTTTGATATTGCATTTGGGAAAAATGATACACTGTATGTTGCAAATACTGGTAAATTGCGTGTCGAGCGACGAAAAACTGATGGTACATTAATTGATTATTTCGGAGAACCCGGTCTTGCACCTGATTCATTCTGCGGGTGTTGTAACCCGGCACATTTCGCAATGCTAGACAATGGGTTAGTAACAGCTGAGAAAGGTGTCAACAGGATAAAAATACTTGATGGAAAAGGACGTTTTATAGAGTATGTATCGTCGGTGAACAAATTTCTTCCACCAGTACCTCTTGATATTGCAGTATCCCCTGACGGGAATCTTATATACGCTGCGAACCCAGCTGATTCAAAACTATATGTTTTTAAAAGAAAGTAAGATATGGACAGAACGGAATTCCTGAGAAAGATTATTAGATACCTTCTTCTGGGAGTAATTGCTGTAATAATTGCATTAACTGGCCGCAGAGCGGTTATTGGCAACGATTGTACAGCGTGTCCCGGAAAAGGAATTTGCAGGGGTGAATCTGATTGTTCAACATTTTTATCAGTGAAGTGATGAAAGAGAAGAAGGACAAGCAGGAATCAAGACGTGATTTCGTAAAAACTGCAGGAAGGATACTTGTGGCAGCACCGGTTCTTGCGTTGCCTGTGATCCTTTTTAAAAAGACTGATGTTAAAGGGTTTATATGGCAGATAGATCCATATAAATGCACAAGCTGTGAGCTCTGCAAGAGCAGCTGTGTTATGACACCATCGGCTGTAAAATGCACAAATGCTTTCCCTATGTGTGGTTATTGTGACTTTTGTCCCGGATTTCTTCGCCAGGGAGCAAAAACATACAATACTGCAGCTGAGAACCAGTTGTGCCCGGTAGGAGCATTAAAAAGAAAATTCGTTGAGGAGCCATATTTTGAATATACTATTGATGAAAAACTCTGTGACGGTTGCTCAAAGTGCGTTAAAGGATGTTATGATTTCGGCAATGGATCACTATACCTACAGATCATGCATAATCTTTGTGTGAATTGCAATCAGTGTGCAATAGCCAGGGTATGCCCGTCAGATGCAATTATAAGAGTGCCGGCTGAAGATCCTTATATCCGGAAAGAGTTAAAAAAATTATAACAAGTTGAAGAAAATTACAAGATACGCACCATATCTTATCCTGCTGATAATGATTATCTGGCATACGGTCCTTTATGCACAACCCCAGAGATTTCCAAGGCCCGAATTCGAAGGTGGATATTCCTTCCCTACTCATCAATTCCTTTTTCAGAGGGGACCATTGTGGGAGTATATGGATGTTGCAGTGTTGATAATAGCGCTGCTTGCAACAGCATGGATGGTGATTAAGAAGAGATCACGTCAGGGCCTGTTGTGGATATCACTCTTTTCCCTCGCATATTTTGGCTTTTACAGACAGGGATGTATTTGCTCAATCGGCTCTATCCAAAATGTTTCCCTGGCATTATTCAATGATACATACGCAATACCTCTTTCTGCCCTTTTGTTTTTCAGCATTCCATTAATTGCTGCGTTGTTTTTTGGCCGTGTGTTCTGCGCTGGGGTATGTCCGCTGGGTGCAATCCAGGAGCTTACAGGTTTCAGGCAGGTAAGGATCCCGAGAAGAGTTGAAGCCGTTCTCGCTGCAATTCCTTTTGTCTACCTGGGTCTTGCCGTTCTCTTTGCCTCAACAGAGAGCCAGTTTGTTATTTGCCGATATGATCCGTTTGTAGGTTTTTTCAGGATAGATGCTCCTTACACTATGGTAATTTTCGGATCACTTCTGCTTATAGTGGGTATCTTTGTTAACAGGCCTTATTGCAGGTATCTTTGTCCTTACGGAGTTCTTCAAAATATTTTTTCCAGATTCTCAGTAAGCCATATGACAATCACTCCTGCTGAGTGCAGAAATTGTCGCCTGTGTGAATCGGGCTGTCCTTATGATGCAATTCTGCAGTCAGACCCGAATATTGAAAAGGAAAGGCCTAAGAGTACATGGAAGGAATCATTTAAGTATGCTCTTATTATACCGGTGCTTGCAGCTGCTTTTGCTGTGATACTTTACAATCTCGCTTCTACCCTGGCTGTTGTAAATGACAATGTTAAACTTGCCCGTGAAATAAGACTTGAAAAAGAAGAAGGGATAAAGGCTGTTTCGAAGAATGCAATTGCCTTTTATGAATCAGGAAAGACTGATGATGAGTTATTTTCAGAAGAATTGAAGATTATCAGCAGGTTCAGGAAATATACTCCCTGGGCAGGTATTTTTCTGGGATTATCGCTTGGGATTGGTTTATTCCGGTTAACTGTGCGAACACTCAGGCAGGATTATGAACCTGACCGCGGAAGGTGTTATAGTTGTGCCAAATGTATGAAGTTTTGTCCCGTTAAGTTAAATAATTGAGAAATGAAGTTTTCAGAAAAGGAGATCAGAATATTCAATGGTATAAGTATTATTGCAGGGATCTTTACAGTAGTTGTTGCGATAACTATTATTTTCAGCCTGATACAGCTTAAGACCATAAACCCGCTTGACAGTCCGGCTGTACTATCCGTAAAGGAACAATTTGACAGGGATACTGAAAATAAGGATCTTGCTGAGCAGGTGCGGGTTATTGACCTTATGGCACGGAAGGCCTATTTTTCTTCGCGGTGGCAGGTTGAAACAGGTTCCTACCTCCTTCTTGCGGGAGCACTCGTATTTGTGGTTTTACAAAGGCTGGTGGCCGGAAGCGAAAAACCTGCTAAATCTTTTCAGCCTGGCAGACCCGATATTGATTCAGAGAGAAACAGAAACAGGAAGTATCTGTTAGTTTCTGCAGTCGCAGTTACTCTTCTCGCTGTAATTTCATCTTTTGTTTTAAGGTCAGAGCTTCCTGCTCCTGGAAGAGCCTCATCCAAAGTTGAAAAAAACGAAAAATCTTCTTCAGCAGCCGGGGTGAACATGCCTGATGAGGTTAATTATCCCTTTTTCAGAGGAGAAGGAAGTCGCGGCATTTCAGCAGGAGAAGGTTTTCCTGTTGAATGGAACGGAGAGAATGGAACAAACATAAAGTGGAAGATAGCCAACCCTAAGCCAGGACAGAGTTCACCAGTGATATGGGGAGATAAGCTTTTCATAACAGGTGCCGGTGATGGGGAAATAGCAATTTTCTGCATCGATAAAAATACCGGAGAATTATTGTGGACAGGATCCGGAAAGGATTTTCCGGAAGCCTCTGCCGAGGAGCCCGAATCTGACGCTGAAGCAGGAATGGCTGTACCTACTGCAGCTTTAAACGGTGATTATATATGTGCTATGTTTGGCAATGGAAATCTTGTCTGTTATGATCATGACGGAGATTTTAAGTGGGGAAAGAATCTTGGCGTTCCTCAGAGCTCTTACGGCTATTCAGCATCACTTTTGATTTATGACAATCTCGTCCTGGTGCAATATGACAGCCAGGAAAAGATCTCCCTCTCTGGGTTTGATCTAAGTAGCGGAGACATGAAATGGGATTCTCCCCGACCAGGCCGTCCAGTGAATTCATCACCAATACTTGCTTCTCTTGATGGAGTTCCACAAATTATAATAAATGGTAATCCGGGAGTCTCTGCGTTCGATCCTCTGAACGGGAAGGAGTTATGGACCCTTCCGGGCGTTTCAGGTGATGTAGCTGCTTCAGCCGCAGTAAACAGCAGTCTTGTCTATGTAGTTTCCGACTACTTTAAACTTATGGCTCTTAAACCAGGGAAAGCAGGTTCCACTGCCTGGGAAGACAATAGTTTCACAGCTGATGTTTCAAGCCCTGTTGCTAACGACGAATTTCTCTTCATGACAACCGGTAATGGTGATGCAGTATGTTACAATGCCCAGACAGGAGACACACTCTGGACCACTTATTTTGATAATCCTTTTTATTCATCTCCCATTATCTGCGACAATAAAGTCTGGATGCTCGACCGTACAGGAATTATGTATATAGCGGAAGCTAAAGGAAAGCTAAATATTATTTCCACGTCACCCCTCGGAGAGCACACAGATACCAGTCCAGCATTTTCAGAAGGTAAAATATATATCCGGGCAAAACAGAACCTGTATTGTATCTCATCAAAATGATGAGAGTTGGAATGAATAAACATAGATGGTATATTGTTTGTTAGGTTTTATAAAGGATCCGAACAATGTATCCAATAATTCCCTGAAATGAAGGTGCTCAAAATAATATTATTATTGTCGTTGTCTGTTACTTTAAAGGCACAGATAAATGACTGGCCGATATTCAGAGGAAAGAGCTCATTATCAGGAATATCTGATTTTGAGATTGTTCAGTCACCAGTTTTGTTATGGAACATATCTACTGGAGTCAGAACTAAATCCTCACCTGTTCTGAGCGATAATACTCTGTTTTTCGGTAACGAAAAAGGAACTATTCATGCAATTTCTGCCGAAGGAAAAATAATATGGAAATTCGAAACAGGAAGTCCAACTGAGGCTCCTCCCCTTGTTTTTGCCGGAAAAGTTTATGCAGGTTCCGCTGACGGTACCTTGAGAGCTATTGACAAATCAGATGGAAAGGTTATCTGGAGTTACAAAACTGATAACAAGATAGCAGGTTCAGCAAATGCCTGGGAGTCAGGATCAAAATCAGGTATTGTATTCGGCAGTTATGATTATAATTTGCATTGTGTTGATCCAAATTCAGGAAAACTGCGCTGGAAACTTGAGACTCAGAATTATGTAAACGGTGCACCTGCAATTTTTGGAAGAAGTGTCGTGTTCGGAGGTTGTGATGGAATTATGAGAATTGCTGATGTTGTTTCCGGTCGGGAAACAGATACCATCAATATAGGTGTTTATATCGCAGCATCTCCTGCAATATCTTCAGGAAGAGCTTTTTTTGGTGATTATGATGGTGAATTATATTGTATAGATCTGAAGCTGAGAAAAATTGACTGGCAAGTAAGTGCAACTGAAAATGGAGGTCCCATCGTAGCTATACCGGCAGCTGGAAACAATGTTATAGCTATCGGCAATGATGATAAGTACATGTACTGTTTCAACATTAATTCAGGGAAGCAGATCTGGAGGTTCAGAACCAATGGTCCTATCACCGGTTCTGCGGTTACTACTCCCGACAAGGTTCTTTTCGGCAGTTCTGATGGAAATATTTACCTGTTAACCATATCTGACGGGAAGAAGGTTTGGAGTTTTAATGCCGGGGCTTCTATTGGCAGTTCGCCTGTAGTGACACGGGATAGATTCTATTTCCTTACAGAAGATGGCAGACTACTAGCATTTGGAATAAAGAAAAAACAATGAAAATAGTTTATTTAATTACAGGGTCAGGTGGTTCATTTTATTGCGGAAACTGTTACCGTGATATGCTCTTTCTTCGTGCAATAAGAAAGGTTCCTGGTATTTCAGCAACTGCTATCCCACTCTATCTTCCTCCGGATAAATCAAATACAGAAACAGGATTTGACGACCATGTTTTCTTTGGTGCAATATCAATGTATCTGAGGGAAAAGGTTCCTGTTTTCAAAAATATGCCTGTTTTTTTTGATAAAATACTGGACTTTACACCCTTTCTCAAACTGGCAGCAAAACAGGCCGGAACTACCAGGACTGAGGGCCTCGAGGAGCTTACACTTAATATGATAGAAGGTGATAATGCCTTTAAACCGGCAGAAGTAAAACGGCTGGTTAAGTATCTTGAATCGAAAGGGAAACCTGACATTCTTCATCTTTCAAATGCTCTGATACTCGGTCTTGCCCGTCAGCTTAAAATACACATGGATATTAAGATAGTCTGTTCGCTGCTGAATGAAGATGACTGGATTGAAGATATGAAGGAACCTTTCAAAAGCAGGGCCTGGGAGCTTATCGGACGGGAAGCGGAATATGTTGACAGATTTGTTACACCAAGCCGTTACTATAAAGATATGTTTATTTCAAAGACAGGTCTGAAGGGAGATAATATTGACGTTGTCCCCCTTGGATTTGATCCAGATGGATATCAGGCTGAAGCGGTTGAAAATCGTCCGCCCGCAGTTGGGTATTTTTGCAGAGTTAACAGTCATAATGGTTTTGACAAGCTGGTTGATGCCTTTATTGAAATAAAAAAGAAAAACACTGTACCGGAACTTACCCTGAATGTATGTGGTGGATATACAGGTGATGACAAGCCATTTATTTCATTACAGATTAAGAAGATAAGGGAAGCCGGATTTAATAAGAGTGTAAAGATATTTCCTGAATTCCAGGGAAATAAGAAAGCAGAGTTCTTTAAGTCAGTTGATGTTATAAGTGTCCCGGTGAGAAAATATGATGGTTACGGTTTGTATATCCTTGAAGCAAATATAGAAGGCATACCGGTAGTTCAGCCGGCTACCGGAGGATTTTCGGAGATAATTTCCACTACCGGCGGAGGTATTACCTATGAGCCGGATAGTATTGAAGCTCTGGAGACAGCTCTTGTAACATTACTAACCGATAAGGAATTAAGAGAGTCGCTTGGGAAAAAGGGATATGCCGGTGTCAGAAAAGAGCTTTCGCTAGGAAAAATGGCAGAAGGACTGGCCGGCTTATACAGTAATACGATGAACAACAAATTTAAAACTTAATTACAGATTCATGCTCCGACTTGAAAATATATCAAAATCCTTTATACAGAGAGGTCTGGTACTTGATAACCTAAACCTGGAAGCTGAATTAGGTGCCTCGATTGCAATTACCGGTCCATCAGGCTCAGGAAAGACTACCCTTATGAATATAATTGGTGCTCTTGATAAACCCGACTCAGGCAATATATGGTTCAATGGGACTTCAATTCTGAAATTTTCCTCCGATGAATTATCCGGTTACCGAAACAGGAATATCGGTTTTGTCTTTCAGGATCATCTTTTGCTTAACCATCTGACTGTTAAAGAGAATATTATGCTGCCTTTATTTGCTGAAAGAATCAGTAAAGAGGATTATGATGAAAAAGATAAGTATTGTGCATCACTGATGGATCGCATTGGCATTACAAATCTTAGCGAAAAATTTCCATTTCAGATTTCAGGAGGCGAGGCTCAGAGAGCGACTCTTGTAAGAGCATTGATTAGCAAGCCTTCGTTGGTGCTGGCTGATGAACCCACAGGTTCACTTGACTCAAAAAATGCTGAAAACCTGGGCAGATTACTTATTGAACTTAACATTGAGTTCAAAATTGCCCTGATTGTTGCCACTCATTCAAATGATCTGGCCTCAAGAATGGGCCTTCATATGAAACTCGAGAATGGCAAACTGAACATATAATAACCAGGCCTGTAGCGATGAAAAATTATCTGTTTAAGTTCACCAGACGTTCACTAATCCATTACAGTAAAGACTACCTTAACCAGGTAATAATAATTGCAATCCTGGCATCCATTATAACCGGATCCTTATTAACAGGTGACTCCGTCAGGAAGAGTCTTGTCAGGAATTCCAGGGAAAAACTCGGTAATACATATATATTAGTTAGTTCAGGACTCAGATTCTTTGACTCTTCTATCTCTGAAAGGTTTAAGCACAGCTATGAAATTAAATCAGTTCCGCTGCTTGAAACATTTGGCTATTGTCAGAATTTTTCGACCGGTGCAACAGCTTTGAATATTAATATTTATGGCATCACAAAGGATTTTTTTGATTTCCATGGGATTAACGGTATTGAGATTGCGCAGGGAACTGTGGCAATTAACTCTGAATTAGCTGATCATCTGGGTGTAGCGGAAGGAGATGAAATAATAATAAGATTCCGTGAGGCAGATCCTATACCTGAGAATGCCCCATTTGCTCCGGAAGGAAAGGGAGAGAGCTCTAAAGTCCTTAAAATATCAAGAATACTTGAGTCTGAAAAAGGAGGAAACTTTTCGCTGGGTATAAGCCAGATTATTCCTCAGAATATATTCATCAATATAGCTGATCTGCAGTCAGAGAAGGAATCATCTTTCAAGATTAACAGGTTGCTCGTAGCCTATAATGAGAAAATTTCTGAATCTATAGTCAATAATGCCCTTACTGATTTACTTGTTCCTTCTGATATTGGATTATCAATAAGAAAATCTGAAGTAACAGGGGAAACTGAAATCATTTCAGACCGTATCTTCATTGACAGCACAATTGTCAACAAGATAATTGAAGAATTGAATCAGGGTTATCCGGTTATAACCTATCTGGCCAACAGTATAAAAGCCAGCAATGCTGAAACTCCATATTCTTTTGTCAGCGGAATCCCATTCAGAGGAGAGACATCGCCGGGTGATCGGGAGATAATAATAAGCAAGTGGCTGGCAAATGACCTGCATGCTGTTCCGGGAGATGAAGTCACATTAAAATGGTATCATCCGGTCGGGAATCTGCTTGAAGAAACAGAAAAGAGCTTCAGGATTAAAAAGATTGCCGGGGATGATAATATTTTTTCTGATCCATCACTTATGCCTGAATTTCCGGGGATTTCAGGCAGTACTTCCTGTTCCTCATGGGATGCAGGCATCCCTATTCTGATGGATAAAATAAGGGATAAAGATGAAGACTACTGGAATACTTACAAGGGTACACCCAAAGCATTTGTAAGCTATAAGAATGGCAAGAAAATGTGGGGCAATAATTTTGGCCCGGCTACAGCAATCAGATTTCCAGCCGATACAGGAGCAGAAATTATATTAAATGCTCTCAAGGGCAAGATCATTCCATCTGATGCAGGATTTACAGTATCTGATGTTATGCACTCCGGGGAACAGGCGGCCAATAAGGGAGTTGATTTTGGCACCCTTTTTCTTAGTCTTGGATTTTTCATTATTCTCTCATCAATTATCCTGTTATCATTTTCAGTTTCTATCTTTTTCGATTCAAAGAAAGAACAGATAAGAACTTATTTTTCACTGGGTTTCAGAAATAAAGTAATTGGCAGGATGCTTTTCAACGAGACATTGCTTATTGCACTGGCAGGTGCTTTGACAGGTATTTTCCTGGGATACGGAGTTAATTTGCTGATAATTTACGCCCTCAATTCTGTATGGACCGGTGCAGTACAAACCAATACTATTTCTCCAGGTTTTAACTTAATGTCGGTTATAACAGGATTTGTTTCAACAATAATCATTGCCCAGATGATGGTAATGCTCAGACTCAGGAACTTTCTGAAGAGGCTTGTAACTAAGGGAGAAAAAGGGTTTAAACTTCACTCCCCGGTTCTCAATTTAATTTTGCTTCTCTTATTTGCTGTACCTGCAATAATTATAATTATGATTTCCTGGTTTTCTGAGAAAGCATCAGTCCTCCTCTCCTTTTCTGCAGGAACGCTGCTGTTCATTTCTTTAATTCTTTCTTTCCGGCAATACTATCTCTCAGGACTGAAAAGAGCTAATTCGCTGTCACAAAGTTTGTACAGTATGTCTAAACGCTTCTATTCTTTCTATCCTTCACAGGCTGTAACTCCTGTTGTTTTTATTGCTGCCGGAATATTTGCAATTATTATTACAGGCTCAAACAGGCTTGTGCTTACTGATAAGATGCTGATGAACGAAGGAGGCACTGGAGGTTACCTGCTATGGTCAGAATCTGCGATTCCGGTGAAAGAAAATATGAATACCGAAGCCGGAAGAATAGAATTTGGGCTTAATGATCCTGAACTGAAAGATATTGAGATCCTTCAGGGGCTGAAACTTGCAGGAGATGATGCCAGCTGCCTTAATCTGAATCATATCAAAGCTCCCCCGCTGCTGGGAATTAATCCCGAAGAATTTGTAAGAAGAGGTTCATTTTCATTCGCTACAGTTATTAAAAACTCAGAAGAAATAAATCCATGGATATTACTTACCGAAAAAGCGGGTGAAAATGCAATATATGGAATAGCTGATCAGACAGTGTTGCAATGGGGAATGATGGTTAAAACGGGCGACACACTTATGTTCAGATCTGAAAATGGCAGACTTCTCAAAATTGTCATCTGCGGAGGATTAAAATCATCAATATTTCAGGGGCATCTGCTGATAGGAGATAATTTTTTCAGGGAGTATTTTCCATCAGTACCGGGCAGTTCTGTTTTTCTTTTTGATAAAGATACACCGGATACTGATAATCTGATAAGCATTCTCAGCGATCGTTTTTCAAATTACGGATTGGCAATAGAGACAGCATCTGAAAAGCTATCATCTTTTTTTGTTGTGACAAATACCTATTTGAATGTCTTCACGATACTTGGCATGCTGGGCCTGATCCTGGGTGTATTCGGTCTGGGATTTATGCTGATACGGAATTATGAACAGCGTAAAAAGGAGTTTGCACTGCTTATGGCTGCAGGTTATAAATCATCAAGGATATCTGCTTATATTATTATTGACCAGCTGATTGTTCTTGTCTGGGGAATAATTACAGGTACCGTTTCAGCCATAATTGCCACACTTCCATCATTGAGGAACAGCGATGTAATGTCTTATAAGCTCTTGTTAATAATGATAATAGCTATACTTTTAACTGGTTTGGCAATACTTTACTTATCAGTTAATAAGGTTAAGAGAACTAACCTGCTTGATCAGATCAGGAAGGATTGAATAATCGCCCCAGCGTTAAAATTGATGTGATTAATTCAGATTATTACATAATAAGAAACTAGGCTCCTTTGACTTCCAATAGTCCAAGATTTACTTCAGGCCTCAGACCTGATATCACTAACGCTGCTCCAAGGGCTGATGCATTACTTATTTCTGACCGGTATACTCTTTTCTCAGGAAAATACTCCTTGATACGATTAAGGAAATGTTCATTTTTTGAAAATCCTCCGGTAATGTAGATATTGGATATGTCATTATTTTCAGGAAGAATAAGTCTAACTGCTTCAAGTGTAAGCTGACCTAATTCATTCATCAGCTGATGATATGCTGTTTTAAAGTTTTTGAACTGAAACATGTCAATTCGTTCCCTGAATTCTCTCCCCAAAGGTTCTTCCTTAAAAAACACACTCCTATGAAGGTGTTTTTTCTTCATAAATTCAGCAAGATTCCTGTCATATCTCACTTTTTTGAAGTAATCTTCCTGCTTATCAAAATGATCTGATATCAAACTGGTTCCTTTTTCATGCATATGTCCTAGGAATAACCTGGATGATTTCACCGGCTGCCTGTTTATGCTCATATAGCAGAGACAATCATTATCGAGCTGTTCTGTAGTAAGTTTTTCATTGTTGAATGGATTCATGTTTATACACCACGTCCCTGTGGATAACAGAATAAATTTGCCTTTGCTTTCTGAAAAATATGGCGCAAGCGAAGATGAACTGTCATGAATCCCAATTCCAACTCTGATATTCCTGCCATCTGTCTTTATTTCGGTAAAGGTATCCACCGGTACAGGATCAGGAAGCTTTATACCCAGGGTATTTATCCATTGATGATAAGTCATATTATCAAAATCCCATAGAGCTGTATGGCATCCCAGGGATGTATGTTCGGAATATATCTTTCCGGTTAAGGTATATGAAAGGTATTGAGGGAAATGCAAAACATGCCTTATTCTGGCAAAAAGATCTGGTTTTGTCTTCTTTAACCACAGAAGCTGCATCCCTGAGTTGAGCATTCCAAGCGCCGGTGATGCTGTTCTTCTGCAAAATTCGTCTCTGCCTCCGTGGCGTTTATATATGCTTTCAGCTATTGCTTCATCAATTGGTTTAAGATAGTTGTATGCAGGAGTGATTCTTTTTCCATTTTCATCAAGACATACTATTGTTGCTCCATAGGTTGTAATATTGATATCAGTAAGATTAAATTTATCAGAGCCGGCAATTTTTTTTACAGTTACCAGGAGCCATTTCTCTATTCTCTCAAGATCATCACATTCAAAACCATCATCATCCAAAACCTCCGGGAATTTTTGTTCCTCTTCATGGACGACTTTCATTTTTTCATTAAAAAGAATGATCTTCTTATTAGTCTTTCCGATATCAAATACAGCAATCACCCTCTCTTTCATACACAACTCCTTTTTATCTTTTCAACAGCACATCCTTCTCATATTTGCCAATTTCATCTATGAAGTCTTCAGCAACAGGCACTTTGTTCTGCAGGCAGTAATAATCCCATACTGCACCGAATGGTTTTGTTTTAAGCAGTTCAAGCAGAGCCAGCCTCTCAAATCCTTTTGACTGTTCTTCCAATTTTACAAGAGTATTATGTGGTTCAAGAAGTGCATACATAAAAGCCATCTGGGCTGCCCGTGTCCCTATTACATATGCACCTATCCTGTTCAGGCTTGCATCAAAGAAGTCGAGACCAACATTCACTCTGTTCAAAGCCTTGCATCTGACTATTTCCTGAGCAATAAGGACAAGTTCATCATTGAATGTCAGAACATGGTCGCTGTCCCATCTTACTCCACGGGTAAGGTGAAGAAGAAGCTCGTCTACGAAGTGTAAAACAGATGATATTTTGTCGCCAACCTGTTCAGTCGGATGGAAGTGCCCATTGTCAAGAGTGATCATTATATTGTTACTGATTGCATAACCAACATAGAAATCGTGAGATCCAACTACCATCGATTCTGAACCAATCCCAAAAAGTTTACTTTCAACTGAATCTTTAAGATATTTCTTCGGATACTTAACTGCGAATATCTCATCAAGAGATTTCTTCAGCTGCCTTCGGAGGCCATTACGATCAACAGGAGTATCTTTTGATCCGTCTGGTATCCATATATTGTGTACTGATGCTGTTCCAAGCTGCTTACCCATCTCTGCAGCTATTTCCCTGCATCTTTTGGTATGTTCTACCCAGAATTTTCTAATCTTTTCATTTTTGCTGGAGAGGGTAAACCCATCATCAGCAAGTGGGTGCGAAAAGCAGGTGCAATTGAAATCAAGTCCGATGCCTCTTTTTTTCGCCCAATTGATCCATCCCTGAAAGTGCTTAACCTCAATTTTATCGCGATCTACAAGTTTTCCTCCAAATTCCCCATAAATAGCATGGAGATTAAGTCTTTGTTTGCCGGGCAGGAGTGACATCACCTTATCGAGGTCACTTCTCATCTGCTCTATTGTTCTGGCTTTACCGGGGAAATTACCTGTTACCTGAATGCCCCCTCCTCCGAGCTCAGCACCAGGTTTCTCAAAGCCTCCAACATCATCAGTCTGCCAGCAATGAAGACTAATATTAACTTTTTCCATTTTCTTGATAACAAGATCTGTATCAACTCCCAAAGCTGCATATTGCTGTTTTGCCAGTTCATATGTTTTTTTTACAAGTTCTTTTTTCATAATAGCAGATTTATTCTATTGTTTTAAAAAAGTATATTCACTTAATTGTTTATAACTATTCCATAAAAAAGACTTGTTCAAGCGCTATGGTGACCGGAGAATTATCAGGATTGGTTTCCATAATGTCTGACATATATTTCCACCACCGCTGTACGATCTCGGTTTTTCCCAGATCCTGTGATGAACTCTCACCCGATTGTTCCTGGTATGCAAAGAGAGTATTAGTTTCTTCATCCAGGAAAATTGAATAATTTCCAATCCCCTCGTTTTTCAGCAACTTTTCCAGTTCTGGCCAAATCTTATCATGGCGTTTCCTGTATTCTTCCTTGAAGCCGGGATACAGCTTCATCTTGAATGCAAATCTTTTCGTGTTCATTTTTTATCCGAGTTTAACAACAAAAGTTGAAAGTATAAGGATGGTTATTCCCAATATTAAGACAATAGTAGTTTTTCTGTTCACTCCTTTCCATTCATCCAGAAAAATGCCCCAGATGTTGCTGATAGCAATGTTAAGAGCCATCAGTATGCTCCAGCCGAATATGGTCATGCTTTCAGGCAGTTTACTTGCTCCCATCCCGAAGAAATGAAATTGAAGAAACCATAGCAGGCCTGCAAGGAATGTGAAAAAGATATTATTCATCAGTACGCTGCCTGATACAGTATAATAATCTCTGTATGTTTTATTTTTTATATTAAGGTATCCGCAATATACCAGATTCGTGATGAATCCACCTATCAGGATGAATATGAGCGAAGGGTTCTTCTGGAACAAAGGGTTAGTGCCATGTGCAAGTGCAACATCTTCAATTGGTTTACCTGCTTCAAAACCAAAGTTGAAACATGCGCTCATTATACCTGCAAAAACAGCAATAAAAATACCTTTTTTAAGGGCAAATTCCTTTACAGCAGCCTTCTTCTCTTCTTCACTCATCCCGCGGCTTTTGAGAGCACCTGCATAGCCAATAACTGATATCCCTGCAACTGTTATTGAAACACCTGTTATTGTCAGAATGCCAGCAGTTGAAGAAAATAGATTTTCTCCTGAAATTATTGGCGGAATCAGAGTCCCAAATGCTGCACATAGTCCAAGAGCTATACTCTGACCAAGTGCTACTCCAAGGTAACGTATACTTAAGCCAAAAGTTAGTCCGCCAAATCCCCATAAGGCTCCAAAAAACATTGCCATAAGCCGGGCAGATACAGGTGATTCCTTGATTATAGGAATAAGCTCACCATCAGGAACAAATATCAGAGCAAAAAGCGTAGGTGCTATAATCCATGCAGCCAGTCCCTGTGTAATCCAGTAAGACTCCCATGCCCATGATTTAACTTTCCTAAACGGGACATAGAAACTTGCAGCACCAATGCTGCCAAGGGCTATAAGAAAAATACCTGCCAGTGGGTTCATAAATTAAACTCTTATTGTACCGCAATTTAAAAACTTTCAATAAGCAAATTGAGTTTTATGATCTTTTTTTATTCATCATTTTTTTATAACCTTGAATGATTATTAACCATATTATTTAATACGATGAAACAATTAAGTCTCACTTTAGCATTGTTTTTCATATTTATTGCCTCAGAATCTCAGGATCTTACAGTGAAGGATCTTGCATGTGACCATAAAATTAATCCCATTGGAATAGATAATCCCAAACCAAAATTATCATGGAAAATATACGGAACAGGAAACAGCATCATGCAAAATTCTTATTCCATCAGGGTTGCAACAGACAGTAAATTTTCGTCAAAAAGTTTAGTATGGGAAACAGGGAAAGTAGAATCAGATGAATCAATTCTTCTTCTCTATGGTGGAAGAGGACTGGCTTCCGGGCAAAGATATTTCTGGCAGGTAAGGATATGGGATAATAAAGGACGAGTTTCAAAATGGAGCGAGACGGCATATTGGGAGACCGGTTTACTTTCTGAGTCGGACTGGAAAGCCAAATGGATTGAAATGGAAGGCGATACACTTCAGTATTCTTCATCACCGCATTTCAGAAAAGAATTCACTCTGGGAAAAAATATCAAGAGTGCCAGGATTTATGTTACCTCGCATGGATTCTATGAATTGCACCTCAACGGGAAAAAAGTTGGAGACCAGGTACTCACTCCGGGATGGACATCGTATGGAAAAAGACTTCAATACCAGGTATACGATGTAACCGGAATGCTCGTAAAAGGGAATAATGCTTTTGGAGCTGTCCTTGGTGACGGGTGGTACAGGGGTTCGCTTGCCTGGAGTAGGAACTGGGCAGTTTTTGGAAAGACACTGGGACTCTTTATGCAGATGAAGATAACTTTTACAGATGGCACCGAAACTCTCATAACTACTGATGAATCATGGAAAGCATTTAAGGATGGAGCCATCAGAATGAATGATATTTATAACGGAGAGACATATGATGCTACAAAGAAACTGACCGGATGGAGTATGCCCGGATATGATGAAAGTAAATGGATTGGAGTGAGAACTGGTGATTATAAATTCAACCTGATCGCAAGTGAAGGACCTGCAGTAAGAAAGATACAGGAGATAAAGCCAGTCAGAATATTTAAAACACCAAAAGGAAGTCTCATAGCCGACATGGGACAGAATATGGTTGGATGGGTCAGACTTAAGGTTAACGGCAGCAGAGGGTCGGTCGTTACACTCAGACATGCTGAAGTAATGGACAAATATGGAGAATTTTACACTACAAACCTGCGTGCTGCAAAGTGTCAGCTAACATATACCCTTGCAGGGACCGGCGAAGAGATATATGAACCGCGATTTACATTTATGGGTTTCAGATATGTTGAAGTTACAGGATTCCCAGGTGAACTTACAGCGGATAATCTTACAGGAGTGGTTATACACTCTGATATGCAGGTAACAGGTAAATATGAATCATCAAACATCCTTCTGAATCAGCTGCAACATAATATTCAATGGGGACAAAAAGGCAACTTTGTGGATGTACCGACAGATTGTCCTCAGCGTGATGAAAGACTTGGTTGGACAGGTGATGCCCAGGCTTTCTGCAGAACTGCTGCCTATAATATGAATGTAGCAGCCTTTTTCTCTAAATGGTTGAAAGATGTTGCAGCTGATCAGAGAAAGGGTGGTGAAGTTCCCGTTGTAATCCCTGATGTTCTGAATCCGCAAGGTTCACCTACCGCGCAATGTTCTGCAGGTTGGGGTGATGTGGCTGTAATTGCCCCATGGACCATGTACCAGGTATATGGAGACGAAGAACTTTTAAAAACACAATATCCAAGCATGCTGGCATGGGTTGATTATATAAAGAAAACCGCTGGCACTGATTATATCTGGAATAATGGTAGTGTCTACGGAGACTGGCTTTTCTATCACCCTCCGGTGAATAACCATACAGAACCTGATGGACATACCGACCACGACTTTATTGCAACTGCATTTTATGCATATTCAGTACAGCTGTTGCTTCAGGCCGCCGAATTATTCGGACAATCGGAAGATGCCGGCATCTACAGGGCAGTTCATGAAAAAATAAAGGAAGTGTTTAATAATGAATATGTAACAAAAGCAGGACGAGTTGGCACAAATTCGCAGACATCATATGTTCTGGCATTGATGTTTGATCTTCTTCCTGAAGACCTCAGACCCAAAGCAACCAGATTCCTTGTTGATGATATCAGGAGCAGAGGTAACAGACTCTCGACAGGATTCCTGGGTACACCATACCTGTGCCATGTTCTTTCTGATAATGGGTATACTGATGTGGCTTACGATCTTCTTCTTCAGGAAAATTACCCCTCATGGTTATACCCGGTCAAGATGGGCGCAACTACAATATGGGAAAGATGGGATGGCCAGAAAACTGACAGCACTTTCCAGGATCCTGGCATGAATTCCTTCAACCATTATGCCTATGGAGCTATAGGTGACTGGATGTACAGAGTATCAGCAGGTATAGAGATCGGAAAACCTGGTTATAAGCATATAATAATTCAGCCTCATCCTACAAAAAGGCTTGATTATTCAAGGGCCACGTTCGAAAGTACCTATGGTACAATAGAATCCGGATGGGAAAGAAAAGATTCGAAGATACTGGTTAATATTAAAATCCCGGCGAACACAACAGCTACTGTTAATTTACCAGTAAACTCAGTTGCCCTGGTAAGCGAAAAAGGAAGAAATATTTCTGATAACAAAAATTTCTCGGACATTAAAGTTGACAATAATATTTTAACGTTTGAAGCTGGTTCAGGAGAATATACCTTGGAATTTTCAGAATAGAAGGAGGCTGAATAATTTTTGTCCTTGTGGTTAATTATTTTTCACTCTTTCTGATCAAATGATTGTTTATGGATTTCATTAATAATCACAATGGTGAGTTTGCAGCTTTGCTTACTGCCATTTTCTGGACAATAACCGCACTTTCATTTGAATCGGCAAGTCACAGAATCGGTTCTCTTTCAGTTAATATCATCCGTCTTTTTATCGGAATAATCTTTCTGAGTATTTTTAATATTATCAACAGGGGAATTGCATTACCCACCGATGCATCATGGAATAACTGGCTGTGGCTCACCGTATCGGGACTGATAGGATTTGTATTCGGGGATCTGTTCCTTTTTAAATCGTATACAATCATAGGGTCAAGATTCTCAATGCTTATTATGACACTAGTCCCTCCTATTACTGCATTTTTTAGTTTTTTAATCCTTGGTGAAAAACTTACTCTTTTCAATTATCTGGGAATGACACTTACTTTTTCAGGAATAGCACTGGCGATATTCAGCAGGGATGGCACAAAGGAAAAACTATCGCTCAAACTTTCGCCTCGTGGCATACTTTATGCCTTTGGCGGTGCAGTGGGTCAGGCTCTGGGGTTAGTGCTCAGTAAATTAGGATTAAAGGATTATGATCCATTTGCAGCTACACAAATAAGGATAATTGCAGGGATAATCGGTTTTGCACTCCTTATTACTTTTATGAAAAGATGGTCAAACGTAGGAAAAGCAATAAAAAACAGGGAAGGCATGAGATTAACTACACTAGGTTCATTTTTCGGACCATTCCTTGGTGTTTCATTTTCACTTATCTCAGTTAAATATACTGAAGCAGGGATAGCCTCAACAATTATGGCTCTTGTTCCTGTATTTATAATCCTGCCGGCAGTAACTCTGTATAAGCAGAAAGTAACCCTTACGGAAATGGTTGGTGCATTGGTAAGTGTTAGCGGAGTGACTTTATTCTTTGTTTAATGTTACAGCATTATGTTAGCTGATGAATTAAGAAACAGGAAATTCGAAGATGAATTTGTCTTCTCCGCATCCAGGAGCAGCGGACCTGGAGGGCAGAATGTCAACAAAGTCAACACAAAAGTTGAACTGAGATTTAGTGTATTTGCTACACTTATTCTGAATGAAGCTGAGAAAGAGATCGTTCTGCAAAAACTTAAAAAGAAGATAAATAAAGAAGGAGAACTGCTGATTGTTTCACAGGAAGGGAGAACTCAGAATGAGAATAAGATCATTGTTATCGAAAAGTTCTATGACCTTATTACTAAGGCTCTTACAATACCTGCACACAGAAAACCAACCAAACCAACCCTTTCTTCGAAAGCGAAAAGGCTTGATGAGAAGAAAATCAGAAGCAAAGTGAAGAAACTCAGGCGTACGGATACTGATTCAGATATTTTCTGAAAGATGGTTATCAATTAGGATTGTTTTTTTACACCTCCTTGAGTTTCCATTTACCTCTTCTGAAAATGATCCAGGCGATAAGTGTCATTAGCGATTCAGCAATAACAATTGAGATGAAGACCCCGTTCTCGCGCAATCCAGCCTTATAAGAAAGCAGCCAGGCAAGAGGAATTTCCACCATCCAGAAAGCAACTACGTTTATTTTAAGCGGTGTTATAGTGTCACCTGCTCCGTTGAATGAATTGACAAGAACCATTCCCAAACCGTATGCAATAAAGCCGAGACTTATAATTCTTAATCCTTCAACGCCTGAATCAAATACAGGTTTGTCTTCTATGAAGAACCTGATAAATGGCTGGGGAAACAATACAAGGATAGCTCCTATTACCCCAAGCAGGAGCATATTAACCCATCCTGTAACCCACACTGAACGCTCAGCCCTTTCCGGCTTTTTTGCTCCAAGGTTCTGTCCTACCAGGGTGGATGCAGCATTACTGATCCCCCAGGAAGGCAATAGTGTAAAACCTATTATCCTGATAGCTATAGTATAGCCGGCAACAACTTCACTTCCAAAGCTGGATATTATTCTGACCAATGCCACCCAGCTTGTAGTGCTAATTAGGTTCTGACCGATAGATCCGAAAGAAAGTCTGAGAAGTTTAAATATTATCCTGAAATCAACGGACAGATGCTTAGTTGAAAGTCTGATTCTTTTATTTCCATAAAACAACAAATAGAATTGAACGATTACAGCTGTTCCTCTTCCTATTACAGTAGCAGTTGCGGCCCCTGTCACTCCCATTTCCGGAAAAGGTCCAAGACCAAAGATCAGGCATGGATCAAGGATGATATTCAGAATGTTTCCTGTCCACAGCACCTTCATGGCAACAGCAGCGTCACCAGCACTCCTGAAAATGGCATTTATAATAAACAGAAGCATTATGACCATATTTCCTCCGATCATTATGCTTGTATAACCTGACATGTTCTTTACAATAGAAGGAGAAGCTCCCATTACATCAAGTAATTTTCCTGATAGAAAAATTCCGGGAATCCCAATAAAAAGTGCAACTGACACACCTGTAATTATTGCCTGGAATGCTGTTCGTGAGGCTTCATCATGATTCTTCTCTCCTATTCTTCTTGAAACAAGAGATGTTGTTGCTGTACCGAGTCCGAGCGAGATTGCATATATTATTGTAAGAACTGATTCTGTTAAACCTACTGTCGCAACAGCATCAGCACCGAGACGCGATACAAAGAATATATCAACAATTACAAAAATTGATTCCATTATCATTTCCAGCACAGCAGGAATAGATAATAAAAGGATGGCACGACTTAGTTTTCCTTCAGTAAAATCCTGTTCAGTTCCTGAAACAGCCTCTGAAACATCCTTAAAAAATGATCTTATTTTTGAGTAGCTTTTCACAATTTATATAAGCTTGCAAATATAGGCTTTATACTATGTAAGAAGAGAGATGAAATACTGAAATACAAAATTATAATGGTTGTCCATTAATTTGAATTTTATATTCAGAGGATTTTTGCATTATTTTTAAAAAAAAGACAATAAAATGATTATAAAAACAACTTCATTTAGAATAAAATTAAAATAAGATTCCGCGACTCATATTGCTGTAATACAATGATATACATATCATTAATATGTATATATAATTAATCTCTGTTAATAAAATACAGATTGTGTTAATATTTATGACTATCAATTGATACAATGTATTGATAGATTATATACTTTCGTCCCAATTAATTTATTAAAAACCATTAATAATTTTTAAAACTACCAATTTAAAAAAGGTGAAATTGCTCATCTGCAATTATGAATGCTAACAGTAATGAGGTTCCGACTCTCAGTGCAGAGAGTCACCTCGTGGGTTGTTCTTCTGATGAAGAGCCTGGCGCGAAAACCATGTTATTTTCGCAAAACGAAATCCCAACACAGTTAGTTAGCAACCGAAGTGCCGATTTTATTCAACGGTTCTTCCCCCTAACAACTATTGATTCCTGGAATGATTGGAAATGGCAGCTCAGAAATGCTTTTACAAGCATTGATGATCTGAAGAAAATCATGAAACTTTCCGAAAAGGAGATTATGGCCATTAATAATCTTAAGGGCAGGTTACCGCTTCGGATAACTCCTTATTTTGCGTCGCTCATTTACAATACTAAATTTTCAGATCCAATGAGGCGCAATGTTATTCCTGTTGTTGAGGAATTATTGACACATAATACAGAGCACTCAGATCCTCTGCATGAAAAATCCTTCTCCCCTGTGAAAGGGATCGTACATCGTTATCCCGACAGAGTTCTTTTCACAGTGACCCAGGTGTGTTCAAACTACTGCAGGTATTGTACCAGGTCGCATTCTGTAGGCAAGCTGGATAAACTCGGCAGACAGGATTTTGAGAAAGCGTTCAGTTATATAGCAGCACACCGTGAGGTGCGTGATGTTCTTATCAGCGGTGGAGACCCTCTTACATTAAGTGATGAAATTCTGGATTATATACTTTCAAATATCAGGAAGATAGATCATGTTGAAATAGTGAGGATCGGGACAAGAATCCCTGTAGTTCTTCCTCAGAGGATCACAGATAACCTGATCAATGTATTAAAAAAATACCATCCTTTATTTATAAGTCTGCATTTTTCTCATCCTGCTGAAATTACAGATGAATGCTCCAGTGCTTGTACTAAGCTGGCTGATAATGGTTTCCCTCTCGGAAGTCAAACCGTCCTGCTGAAAGGCATAAATGATAATGTTCCGGTAATGAAGGAACTTATGCATAAATTGCTTAGGATCAGGGTCAGACCATATTACCTTTATCAGTGTGATCTGATCCCTGGATCAGGGCACTTCAGAACAACTGTAAAGAAAGGACTTGAGATAATTAAAGGACTTAGAGGTTACACCAGTGGTTATGCTGTTCCTACATTCGTGGTTGATGCTCCGGGAGGAGGTGGAAAAATTCCATTGCTTCCCAATTATGTTGTTGAGCACAATGACGAAAAAATAGTGATGCGTAACTACAAAGGGGTATTGTGCGAATATCCTGAAAAATAATATCTTGGAATGAAAGTAGGGTTGACGTATGATCTGCGGTCATGGTATCTTGACCGTGGATATTCTATGGATGAAACTGCCGAATTTGACAAACAGGAGACTGTTGATGCAATTGAAAATTCCCTTAAAATTATGGGGTATGAAACAGAGCAGATTGGAAATGCATTTCAATTGATCGATTCTCTGGCAGCAGGAAAAAGGTGGGATATTGTATTCAATATTGCTGAAGGATTGTATGGTGACGGAAGGGAATCGGTTGTTCCGGCAATACTCGACCAATACAGGATCCCTTATGTATTCAGCGGTCCGGTTATACTGGGATTATCTCTGAATAAGCACCTTGCGAAGCTCATTGTTGCTGAGGCAGGCGTTCCTGTCAGTCCTGGTTTGCTCGTTTCCGAATTGAAGGATCTGACAAATTTAAAACTCACATATCCTCTTTTTGTGAAGCCCGTATCTGAAGGAACCGGGAAAGGGATTACAGACAAAAGCCTGATCAATAGCATTACTGAACTCAGGGAGATGATAGAATGGATACTTAAAGAGTTCAGCCAGCCAGCGCTTGTTGAAGAATACCTGCCTGGAAGGGAATTTACAGTCGGAATTATTGGCAGTGGTGATAAGGCAGTACCAATTGGAGGGATGGAAGTGATTACATCTAATAATCTCCCCTATTCAGTTCATGTTAAGGAAAACTATCATGACTATTGTAAATATGAACCCTTGTCAGAAAATATTGCAGATGAATGCAAGGATGTCGCAGTAAGAGCATGGAAAGCACTTGGTGCGGTTGATGGAGGAAGAGTTGATGTAAAAGAAGACAGAAATGGAAGAATCTGTTTCATTGAAGCAAATCCGTTGGCGGGATTGAATCCGGTTCACTCCGATCTGCCAATCCTGGGGCGAATGTACAATATTGATTACCAGAAGTTACTGGAGATGATAATGTCTTCCGCTATAAGCAGAATTAAGAAAGACTAAGATTAATTAATCTAAAGATTTTTTCATGAGGAGATGCTGCATCATTTATAATGAACCTTTGCCCGGAGCTCTAGAAGATGAACTTGATGTAATAGATCAGGTTATACAAGTTGAACAAGGTATGAAAGATCTTGGTATTGATGTCTACCGTAAGGGAATTACAGCAAAGTTCATGGATGAAGTCAGTGAACTGGTTACTGAAAAACCTGATTTCGTATTCAATCTTGTAGAGTCGATAAATAATAAGGGTGAGCTGAACTATTTTGTTCCTGCACTTCTGAACCTTCATGGAATACCATATTCAGGTAATTCGCATGAAGCTATTTTTCAGACAACAAGTAAAATTCTGACCAGCAGAATATTAAAGATGGCAGGTATTCCAAATCCGGAGTGCTTTTTACCTTCGCAAATGCATCTTCTGAAACCCGGCATTAAATATATTCTGAAACCTATCTGGGAAGATGGCTCTTTAGGGATTACAGCTGACTCAGTATTTGTCTGTAAACCTGGTTATGAAGAAAAACTGAAAGGGCTGAGCGATTCACACTGGTTCATAGAAGAGTTTATTGACGGACGTGAATTTAATATGAGTGTGCTGGCAGACAGCAATGGGCCAGAAGTGATGCCTTTGGCAGAAATTGTTTTTGTTGGTTATGACGAAACGAGACCAAGGATCATTGATTACAAAGCCAAATGGGATATTAATACCTTTGAATATGATAATACGGTTCGTGATTTTCCGGGAGAAAAACTTGACAGTGAAGTTATTAAAAAGCTGAGGAAGATAGCTCTCGACAGCTGGAAACTTTTCGGATTGAAAGGTTATGCAAGAGTAGATGCCAGGGTTGACAATAATAATAATGTATTTGTGATTGAAATAAATGCAAATCCTTGTATTCAACCCAATGGCGGCTTTATGGCTGCTACCCGAGAAGGTGGTTATAGCTTCCCTGTAGTTTTAGAAAGAATCATAGAAGACCTAAATACTTAATCAATGTACTCTATTTCAGGAGGAATTTATGCCGAAGACAGGAAAGTCATTGAGGATGATATAAGGAGGTGGGGTGGGAAATTATATGGATAGAAACATCCTGCAGACCACTTTATGCTTCTACAGAACCTTTCTACATTAGAAACTGATATACCCTGCAAGTTTCACTTAACGATTTATATGCTCATGGTGATCCTATATCGTATTCAAGAACGAGTAATTCCGGATAAATCACCTTATTGTCTTCATTTTCTTGTTCTTGCAGTCTATTTAATTTTTTAAAAATAGTGCTATATCTCATTAATAAAATTATTAATTCAATCAATTTTTATATATTTTTAAAATCACAGGAGAAATGTTTCTTAATGGTTAAAATTCAATCGTTCCTGTTATGTTTTAGGTTTACGGGTAAAATGGGTTGAGGGCTGACATTAAATGGTCAGCCCATTTATTTTTAATTGAGATCAATTATTACTTACTTTAGTTAAAATAAACTTTGTAATATTAAATCCAGTAGTATAATGGATGTTAAAATTGAAGCAAGCTGGAAAAATATACTTAACGAAGAATTTGAAAAAGATTACTTTCTGAGTCTGACAAAATATGTAAAGCAGGAATATAATAAAACTACAGTATATCCACCTGCAGGACTTATCTTTAATGCTTTTAACCTTTGTCCTTTTTCCAGGGTCAGGGCAGTAATCATAGGACAGGATCCATACCATGGTCCGGGGCAGGCACACGGTCTTTGTTTCTCCGTAAAGGATGGCGTGGTATTTCCTCCAAGTCTGGTAAATATTTACAAGGAGATTGAACTTGATCTTGGAATAGCCAGACCATCATCGGGAAATCTGGAACGATGGGCAAAACAGGGTGTTCTGCTTCTCAATGCCACACTAACTGTCAAAGCACATATGGCCGGATCACATCAAAAGAAAGGATGGGAACAATTTACTGATGCAGTGATTTCTGTAATCAACAAAGAAAAAAATAATATAGTTTTTCTGTTATGGGGGGCCTATGCTCAAAAAAAAGGTGAGAATATTGACAGGAACAAGCATCTTGTACTTGAATCTGTTCATCCTTCACCTTTATCCGCATCAAGAGGATTTTTCGGCAATAGCCATTTCAGTAAATGCAATGTATATCTTGAAAAGAACGGGTTCAGCCCGATCGACTGGCATTAAATGAATCTTAATCAAGTTTCGTAAGTGCATCTTTAATTGTATTTTCAAGTTCATCATATTCCTCATAACCGCATGACAATCTGATAATACCTGGCTCGGGGTATTTTACACCCCAGACTGATTCAACCGGCATCAATATAGTATTGGGATCGCCAAGTGTAGGTATCAGCTTTATCTTTTCTGCTACAAGTGATATAAATTTATCGCGCTTCTCCCCTTTCTCTTTCTTATCTTTTCCCTTCAGATCGAAGGTTATCATTCCACCATAACCTTTGTCACTGAAGAGTTTTCTTGCAATTGAATGGGTGACATGACTGGCAAGTCCTGGAAACCAGACCTTTTCTACAAAAGGGTGTGTGTCGAGCAACTTTGCAAGCCTGGATGCATTTTTACACTGACGATTAAAGCGAAGGGAAAAAGTTTTTATCTGGGTTTCAAGTCTATATGCGTCATCAGGAGATAGCATGTGGCCAACAAATTTTCTGTATTCGATTGCCGAATGTAAAAGATTGTCATCATTTCCACATATTACCCCTGCCGATATGTTTCCATGTCCCGAAAGATACTTTGTTACACTGTGCAGAACAATATCAACTCCATCGTTAAGAGGTTTATAAAGAAAAGGTGTCGCAAATGTATTATCCAGAATTACCCTGCATCCGTTCCTTTTTGCTATCTGTACTACCGATGGCACATCAGCAACAATGAGCATCGGATTTGAGACAGATTCTATATAGAGTAATTCAGGTTTCAATGAGGCAACTGTTTTTTCCAGTTCAGACATATCATAGATCCCATTGGCAGGAGTAAAGTATTGAATATCAAGGCCTCTTCTTCGTTTCAAAATTGATTCAACGAATGATATCGAACCACCGTAGATTTCCGAAAAGAATAGCCATGGCCTTTCAGCATTCCCATTTTGAAAGATTGATACCGCAGTATCAATAGCAGACATACCTGACTGTGTAAGTAATGCCCAGGAGCATTCCTCCAGGCTCATTACTGCTTCCTCGGCAGAAACAACAGTCGGATTTCTATACCTGGAATAAATATAATTTTCAGGTTTACGAATATTTTCAGTCTCTTTATTAAAAGTTTCAGCTGTTAGTTCTGAATTGTACAGTTCAAAACCGGAATCCCTGTATACTGGCATCCGCGAACTGTTAATCTCCTTTTTTTTCATATGATAGTCTGGCTATGTGTTTATATATATGGTCACTAATTCCCACAGGGTTAAAATCAAAATAGAATATTATTCTGTCAATCAATTCACCTGTTAAGAGGATAAATATTATTGACGTACCGGGATAAGATATCCCCGTTACAATACTTGCACCAGCAACTAACAGAAGAGCAAGACGAATGAACCTGAGAACTGCGATGTTTGACTGTTCAGGAATATATCTGTAAATAATCAGTATTACCTTAACTGATGAGATAAACAAAAAGGGCAACGTGAAGCCTGACAGAAATGAAATTATTAGTAATGCAGTAATAAATGTCTGGCCGCTGTGAAAATAGGCATTCATGCTTCGCGATGTATAAATATATACAGCATCAATGAACAATAACAGAAAAAATCCTGTAACGGAAGCAGTTATAATAAGAAATGGTAGCCCATATGCTACTGCTGCCAGTGATATAATTGAATACAGAATATATGCAAGGATTTCCCTGCTCAGAGGAGAGCTTTTAATATTAAAAACGGCTCTCCATGCTCTGTACCATTTTCCCAGATGAAAGAGAGAAACCAGCCCAGGTAAAAGAGTCAGAGAAATGAATAATATTTTATCAGGCAATTTGCTGGTAATCAATGATACAGATATCATTGATACAGAAAGGATGGACATGAAACTGAAAAGAATGAGGCTCCATTCTGATTCCCTGCTTTTCTTTTCTGCCGGCACACCTTTTATATCTTTCCTGAAAAGTGAAGTGGGAATGATTCTAAGAGGTATATTTCCTGAATTCTTCCGAAATCTCATTCCGGGACTTAATTCATTACCAGGATACCAGTCAGGGGCATCTGCCTTATCATAATTGTTCAGATCACCGAAACTTAAAGCACCTGTGGGACAAGCTGAGGTACACGCTGGCTCCATGTCTTCGTCAAGCCTTGTATAACAAAAATGACATTTCCCTATTACGCTATTTTCAGGATCATATCGCGGAGCATCGAAAGGGCAGTTCCAAATACAGTATTTACAACCGATGCATTTCGTATCATCAATAATAATTGCACCTGATGAAGGATCGCACCTGTAAGCAGATGCAGGGCATCCATCAAGGCAGACAGGAACTTCACAATGATTACAGGCAACAGACAGGTTGGAATACGCAACAGAAACAGATATTTCTGAGTTATAGTTTAATACACTTCTTGCTTTCACAGAAAATCTATTCTCAAGTGAACATGCCGCACTGCAGGCTTTACAGTTCACACAAAATAGCTGGTCAAAGATAAATCCTCTTTTCATAATCATTCTGCAGGTTCTACTTCAACCCTGGTATCATGAAATGCAGCACCAAAACCCATATCCGTTTCTCTTCCCTCAATTAGCAAATTTCCACCGCCACCTTCATGGAGCCATATCCCATTAGGCAGCATTACACAACCTGAAGGTATTCTGTTAGAAATTTTTGCAATTGTAAAAAGGTCCCCTGAAGCATTAAAAATCCTAATTCGATTTCCATTGAATATTTTTCTTTTGTCTGCATCATCCGGGGAAATCAGTAATGCCGGAACTTCAGAATTCTCCCGGATGATTTTTAAATTGCCAAATTGTGAATGAATCCTGCTTCCGGCATTTGGTGTAATAAGCACCAAAGATGTTTTATCGCCTGATTCATAATTCAGGACTGGAATATATTCAGGGAGGGGTGAAACATTCCATCTATCTCTAGCCTCCTGGGAAAAGAGTTCAATCTTTCCCGATTTAGTCTCAAATTTGAAATCACTGTAGGCAATCTCCTGTGCACCCGGAGCTATCAGAGGGCCGTGTCTCAGATCATCCAGATTTATTTCTGAATAACCCTTTATCCTTTTTTCCAGCCATTTTTCAATATTCTGATTGCCAGGTTCAGGTATTAAACCTTCCTGCAAATTAAGTGGCAGTCTTTTTGAAAGTTCATAATAAACCTCACTCTCAGGCATTACTTCACCCGGAGGTTCAGTTATTTTTGGTTTAAACTGAACATATGGCGACCAATATGATCCTACAATATCTGATTGTTCAAACATATTTTTTGCAGGCAGTATTATATCGGCTAAAGCAGCACTATCTGTCATGAACTGTTCAATAACCACCTTGAACTCCAATGATGCAAATGCCTTTCTCACATTTCCTGAGTCAGGCAGCTGAAGTAGCGGATTGCCTCTCTCGACAAATGCTGATTTAAGTTCCGGATTAACTGTATCAAGCATATCACGTCCCAATGATGCCATGGAAATCGACCGACGGAAAGGACTATCCTTAACATGGTCAGGATAGTAAGAATCAGGTTCTTTAACGTCATCAAAAACATAGCTCTGCAGGTTTGCATAATTGAACCCTGACCCTGGCTTTCCAATATTTCCTGTCAGTATGGCTAGAGCAAGGATTGCTCTTATTGTCTGTCCCCCATTCAGATGACGCTGAAGGCCGTAACCAGGAAGAAATGTAACTGGTCCTCCCTTTCCAATAATATCGGCCAGTTCAATGATATCCGCCGCTGGTATTCCGGTAATCTGTTCAGCCCGAGCCGGGGTAATTTGAAGTGTATCGCGGAAATCTTCAAAACCTGAAACATGTTTATTTATGAAATTGACATCTGTGAATTCTTTCTCAATCAGCAGTTTTGCAATTGACAGAGCAAGTGCTGCATCGGTTCCAGGTCTGACGGAGAACATAATATCAGCAATATCAGCTGTTGGAGTTCTTACTGGATCTATTATAACAACCATAGCTCCTTTTGTTTTTGCAGCAGCAATGAATGATATCTCCTGAATATTTGTTTCAGCAGGATTCTTACCCCATATTATGATTGTTTTTGCATTTGGAATATCCCATGGAACATTATGTTTATTGCTTCCCAGAGTAAGTTTAACTGCCTCAAGGCCGGCCGGCCAGCACAAATTACCATATGTTATTGTTGTTCCTCCGAAAGCTCTCCAGAAAGAATACCCTATTTCATTTGTCATACCTGACATTCCGCTTCCCCTGTACCACAGAATACTTTGTGAACTGTACCTGTCTCTTATTTCTGCCAGGCGACTGCTTATTATGTCAAGAGCTTCATTTATGGGAAATCTCATAAAGGAGCCATCCTTCTTTCTGATCAGTGGATAAATTATTCTGTCGGGTGATGATGATCTTTCAATATAGGAAAGACCTTTTATGCATGGACCTTCAGGGACTGATTTATTGCCTTTGTATGGCAATACTCTTATGATCCTGTTGTCTTCTACCTGAACCCTGAAAGTACATGTACTGTAACAGTTTCTAGGGCAGGCTGTAATAAATTCATCCATCTGTCAGGTAATTATGACAAATGTATCAATATTACAATCATTTTTAAAGCTTCTTACTCAAGTACGAGCGGTTCGTCTGGAATGACTTCTACTTCGAATACATTTTTATCAGGCTGGAGAATAAAAATTTCATATGTGATCTTCATTTGTCCCATGAATTGCATATATGTGTAATCAAACTTTTCGGTTGAGAATGTTACAAGAGACCCATCCTTGTTTATCTTGGCAGAGATTGTTGCTTTAGGATATGCTTTAGTAAATCTGATATAATCAGTTGCGCTCTGCGGATTAAGATTACCGTAATTAACCACGGTGTCGAGATCAACAGTCAGATCATATAAGGCATATGTTGTAAGATTTCTTATTCGTACATCTGTTGGTCCTTCAGGAGAAAATTTAGTTTTCTTGCAGGCGGCTACCGACAATATAATTAGTGCGTAAAACAGGTACTTCTTCATAGCTATAAATAACTGACTTTTTATATCAGACAGTAAATTTACAAAATAAGTTGCATAACCTTTATATCCTGTCAACCCTATTTGACGGTATCCATCCCTTATTGCCATCAGAAAGTCTTATTTCATACCACTCTCCGACCTCATCCTCAATCGCCACTTTTGTGCCTTCATGAAGAACAAAAAGATCTGTACCACTGGCATCAGGTGAACTTTTGCCACTAACCACCGGACTGAAAACTATTGCCTCATGATTATCGTGGACAAGATACCTGTTCCTGAGACTGAAAGCCAGAGTGGAGGATGAAACAACAAGAAGAGATACTGCAAACCAAAAGCCAATTACTTTATACAGATAGCGAGTGGAATAAATATAAAGCGAGACTGAAACAAGGCAGACTATGAAAGAGATTATACTCAGAAAAGCCCATGTATTTGATGATAGAAGAAGTGATATCTGGTTATACCAGTTTACGAAGAAGAGTTCAGGAATCTCCTGAAATCTGTCGACAATCATGGTTCTTGCTATCTGAAGGTTATAGTTTATGTCTTCATCTGTTGGATCAAGAAGATAAGCCCTTTCATAGTAAAGGATGGCAGCAGGAATATTCTGTAATTTAAAATATGCATTAGCAATATTATAATTCAGACTGGCTGACCTGTACCCCTTATTGTACAATTCAATCCATATATCGGCAGCTTCCTGGTATTTGGCAGCACTGTATAATTCCACTCCCTGACTATAATTTTCATTTCCACTTACCTGAGCTTTCGCAACCGATACAATAAGTATCATGAATAGAAGCAGATATAATTTTATCAACGTTGATTTCATTTTTCAGGCTATTGAATTTTCTACTGTCTTTATAAACTGTGAAGCTCCATTATATAGAGAAGCGGCCTCAGACCCCGAAGATGAAGGAGCAAATCTAGCGTATTCACATTTATCGAGGATTTCATTTAGTTTACCAATAGCAGATTCATCAATCCCCTTTTCCGTCAATGCGGAAGTTATCCTGGTACGCGTCATATCGGAAACAGGGATATTAAGTTTATCGCTCAGATACCCCCATAATGCTTTAAGTATCTCTTCGTAGAACCTGTCGAGCTGATTATTCTTCAGACATTGAGAAGCTTCACGTAATCTTTTTACAGCAACTTTTCCTGCCTTTCTGTTACGGACTCTTGATATATCAGCATTTCTTTTAACATGCTCTCTTCTCAGGAAGAGTACCGCAAAAAATATAAATGCAGCCAGAAGGAAAAGGCTGTAATAATATCTCTTTTCAATTGTAAGCTCCTCAGAAACAGAAATAAAGCCCGGATCTGTTTTTATAAATCTAATATCCTTTCCAAGATATTTTACATCTTCCCTTGAAACTCCTCCGTAAACAGTAATATCTGAACTCTGATCAGATCCTTTTTTAGCATAGAACCGGAACTCCTGTGTCCTTAGCTGCTCATACTTTCCACTTTCAGTATTAAAATAAGAGTAAGTAATAGATGGGATTGTAAAATCACCATAATGCCTGGGAATAAGAAGATATTCAAAACTTTTTGTGCCTGTTGTTCCGTTGATTCCATTCTTAATATCTTCTGTTGATCGCGGGTCATAGACCTCAATATCAGGAGATAGTTTTAATGAAGGAGCAGCTGCGACTTTAAGATTTCCTGACCCTGATATAATAACTTTGAAATTTATAGCATCATTTACATTGACTGTATCCTTATTCATAACAGCCTTCAGATCAAGTTTTCCAACAATACCTGAATAATCCGGAGGCTGGTTCCCGGGGAGCGGGTTAACATTTACTTTGGCAGACTGACTTGCAATCATCCTTGGAATAGTCTGATATGTTGAAAAGAAATCACCAAAGAAAGGATCGCTCTGACCTGACTTTTGCTGTATCAGAACGGTTAGCTGGACTGGGTCAATAATAATTTCTCCGGTTTTCTGAGGATATAATAGAAATTGCTGAACGACACCTGATCCGTAAATTGTCCCATTAAAATTTTCCTGATTAAGAGATGTAAGCGGTGGAGTATTAAGATCGGTCTTCAGAAATCCATTGAACTGAGGGAATTTGATCTCATTAAGGCCAGAAATATTAATCCTGGTATAAAGCTTCACAGTAGCTGTAATTGGTTCACCAAGATACACATCCTTACGGCTGAGAAGCAGGTTAACAAAAATATCTTTACCTCCTGATTCAACCTCCTGGCCAGAAGGACGGTTTGTGGATGAACTACTCTGCCGCGATCCGTCACTAACAACTTCAATATACAGGGAGTCTGATAAATATGTTTTGTTCTTTAATGTAAATGTTGCCGGAGGAATTGAGAATTTTCCTTCAGAAACTGCCTGGAGATAATAAATATATGTATAAGATGTTGATTGTGTAAGTCTGCCGTTTATGATCTGGGTACTCGAACTATAAGATGTCTGTGGCCCAATAAGTTTATAAAAAGGGCTGAAAGATGGGGCCGCAAACTCACCACCTCCGGAATTTACAGACCAGGTCACACTGAACTGCTGTCCGGTTGTAACTACGGAAGGGTACTGGACTTTTACAGCAACATCCTGAGCCGATGCAGCAATTGAAAGTAATTGCAGGGATATTATAATAAGCTGGTATATTAATAATTTCCTCATCTATGTGTTATTATTACCAGTTTTTAACTGTTAATTTTCTTTCCCGGGCAGCTTTGGCCAGCTTTACTTTCTCCTGAACATTCTTCTCATCGTTAGCCAGTGAATTCAAAAGTCGCTGAGCATCTTCCTTTGAGATGGTTTGCTCCTGCTGTTTTTGTTGGTTCTGCTGATTTTGCTGCTGATCCTGTTTCTGGTCATTATTCTGCTGATTATCATTCTGCTTGTCCTGATCATTTTTCTGATCCTGTTTCTCTTGATCTTCCTTGTTCTGGTCTTGTTGATTCTGCTTTTGCTGTTCCTGCTGTCTTAAAAGATCCTGGGCATAAGCCAGGTTATATTTTGCCTCAAAATTATCAGGTTGAAGTTTCAGGGAACCTTTATAGGCTTCGATACTCTCTTTAAGTTTTTTGGTCTGAAGAAAGGAATTGCCAAGATTATAAAGACCGGCTGCCTTTTTATCATTGTCGTCAATCATATTTATATTATCAGAGAACTGCCTGGCTGCCTCTTCATACTTGTTCTGTTTATAAAGTGCGTCGCCTATGTTAAAAACAGCATCGGGAGATCTTTTGTTATCATCATTTGCCTTCCTGTATGAAATTTCTGCATCCTGAAATTTTTCCCTGCTGTAATCCCTGTTACCCTGTCGTATATATTTCTTATCAGCCTGGGCAGATAATAAAAGAGGGATAAATACTAAAAAGGAAATTAATGCATTGGTTATCAACATCCTGTTAATCATATGTTTATTTCTCGCTTCCATTTTTTCATGAAGTGATTATACTTTAAATTTAAACAATCTGATATTCACAAGTTTTCTGTTCTTTCTGTCCATAATAATAAACTCAAGAATCAGAAAAAACAGTGCAACTGCTGCAAATATCTGAAATTGGTCATTATATTCTGTATAAACAGTACTTTCAAGTTCCTGTTTCTTCATTTTTCTGATCTCACCAAATATTTCATCAAGACCAATATTGGAATTATTTGCTCTGACATAATTCCCACCTGTAGACAAAGCTACTTTCTTAAGTATGTCCTCATCAAGTTTAGTAATGACGGTATTACCATCGACATCTTTTAAAAAATCTTTTCGCCCTCCGGTGACAACAGGTACAGGAACACCCTGTTCAGATCCTATTCCTATAGTATGAATAACAATAC
>Ga0307375_10000209_pt1 | contig 80399 bp, 80 predicted proteins | sample TR1MG_FD_202531 | JGI IMG/M metagenome (GOLD analysis project Ga0307375, IMG submission 202531) | Soil microbial communities from Risofladan, Vaasa, Finland - TR-1 | ecosystem: Environmental > Terrestrial > Soil > Coastal area > Acid sulfate soil | place: Finland: Risofladan, Vaasa | collected... | reverse complement strand
CCAGATCCACACCCACGGTTATAGTGCTCATGGAGACTTCCCCTTCTGTTGACGGTTGTGTTGAAACACCATCATGGCCCTCGAGGCCGCTGGGAGTGGGAAGTCTCTTTTTACTCACCGTACGTGCAGTTCCGCATACGGCGGTTCACAAGTGACACTGAAGATACCGGCGGGTATCAAACATCGAGACCAACGCCAGCCGGTCGAAGAAGGCTTTCGGGAAGGCGTGATTCCTGTGGCTGGCACCGCTGTTCCGCCGCGGGCCTTGCCCGTTGTGCCCCGAGTGCCAGACCCGTGCCGCCGGCAGCCCTCGCTTGCGCAGCATCGCGGTACGCCGCTGACGCGTCTTGGCCTGCTGCCATGGCAGGCAACGCAGCCGACGCCGCAGCCATCCGTCGAGGTCCTTCCACACCCTCGGGTTCTCGCTGAGGACGCAACAGCTCACGCACGCGGCCCGTCAGACGCGTCACGCTTTCCGGCGCAACCTTGATACGGTCCCGCCTCCTGGCCACTGGCCTCGGTTACCCGGGCTTCGGCGGCGGCGTCGATCATCGAGGTTGTGCCGTCCTCATCGCGGTCTCTCATGTTCGGTCCTTCGTCAGACTGCATTTCTGTAAACGGTCTTGTTGCACCGGTGTTGCTGGTGCGGACCAAGGTATAAACCGCGCCCGGCGACCTCGTTCCTCTTTCGGGGTCGTCGGTGTTCGGGGATCGGCCGAAACACCTTGAGACGTCCAACGGATTAGTCAGGTTCTCGCCGAGTGGGTCTGACCCGTTGTTACCGCTTCGCGCTGACGTGGAACTGATTCATTGTCGCTTACGTTCACGCCATGGCAGCGACCGTCACGGCGTGTTTGCCGGCGGGGCGTGCACCAAGCCACGCGTCGGCGTCGTAGGTTTCCTCGTGCGCCAGCATCGCCCACAGCTGCCGCGCGTGTTTGTTGGCGATCGCCACCAGCATCTTGCCGAACGGCATGCGGAGGCCAACTGCCGGATCCAGACCTGCTCGGGTGTGGACTTTTCGGCGCTGGCCACCTTGGCGCGTTGCAGGCTGCTGCGTGCACCCTGGATCAGCAGCGTGCGCAGGTACGCGTCACCGCGGCAGCTGATGGTGCCCAATCGGGTATGGCCCCCACTGGAATGCTGGGTCGGTACCAGACCGAGCCACGCGGCCAGTTGCCTTCCGTTGCGAAAGTCCTTGGCCGAACCGAGGGTGGCGATCGCCGCGTCGGCGGTGATCGGCCCGATGCCGATGATCGCGCGCAATCGCACGCAGCGCTCGTCCCTCCGCGCGTGGGCGTCGATGCGCGCATCGCACGCGTCGACGGCCATGCGCACCTGCGCCCAGTGCGCACTGAGGTCACGCAACAGCTCGTTCAATTCGGGCGGCAGCGTCGGATGTTCGTCCAGCGCTGCCAAGACGCGACGCAAGGCCAGATCGCTTTTCGCCACCACGATGCCGAATTCGGCCAGCAGCCCGCGCAGGCGGTTGCCGATCGCCAGACTTTCCGCCTTGTAACCCTCACGCACCCGATGCCACGACAGCCGCGCCTGCTGATCAACACTCCTGACCGGCACGAAGCGCATGTTGCCCTGCCGCGCGGCGGTGGCGATCGCCTCGGCATCGTTGCGGTCGTTCTTCGCCGTGCGGCTCTTGCGGAACGGCGTCACGAACTGCGCTGCCATCAACCGTGGCTGCAGGCCGTATGCCAGGCAACGGCGGCCCCAATGATGCGAACCACTGCACGCCTCCATCGCCATCGCCACCACCGCGCCCGCCGGCACCTGCGCCAGCCACACGGCAAAGGCATCCCGGTTGAGATCCAGCCGACGCAGCACATGGCCGGCCGCATCCACCTCGCACACCGAAAACACGCTCTTCGCCAAATCCACGCCGATGGTTATAGTGCTCATGGAGACTTCCTCTTCTGCTGACGGTTGTGTCGCAACACCATCATGGCCCTCGAGGCCGAAAGGGGAGGAAGTCTCTTTTTACTCCCCTTGCCGGGTGGATAGAGGACTTTCACCTCCATGCAGGTGCGCCCTGCCGGGCGCACAAAGAAACGGGCGCCTCGCGGGCGCCATTTTTCCTTGCCAAGATACCCTGTGGATTCAACGGCGCGGGTCGAAGTCCTTGAATTGCTTTTGCAGCTTGGCATAGGCGGCTTGCTGCTCATCGGTCTCTGCCAACGGCACGCGAATCGACAACTCCACCATCTGGTCACCCGGATGTGCTCCAGGCATGCCACGCCCCTTGAGCCGCAACTTGCGACCTGACTGTGATCCCGCAGGAATGCGCAAGTCCACCGTCCCTGCCAGAGTCGGCACGGGCACGGTGGCTCCCAGCGCAGCCTCCCACGGCGTGATCGGCAGCACATGCACCACGTTGCGCCCATCCAACCGGAAACGCGCATCGTCGCGAATACCCACTTCAAGCAGCAGGTCACCCTTGGGCCCGCCGCCCATGCCAAGCTGACCCTGACCGGACAAGCGAATCACCTGCCCCGGCTGAATGCCTGCGGGAATCTTCACTTCAAGCACGCGCTCGCTGCCGGACGGATCGCTCAAGGCGAGCCGCGTGCGCCCCCCGTCAAAGGCGGTCTGCAGATCAATCTGCACCGACGCCTGCACATCCCGTCCGCGCTGGGCTCGCGCATGGCCACGATGTCCGGCAGCGCTGCGGCCGAACAGGCTTTCGAAAAAGTCGCTGAAATCGCCATCGCCCGCATCGGCGCCACCAGGTTGGCCGTGGCCCTGCCAACCCGGTGGCGGCCGGAATTGCTCGCCCTGCCGGTAGCCACCCGCACGCAACTGATCATAGGAGCGGCGCTTTTCCGCGTCCTTGAGCACCTCGTTCGCCTCGTTGATCGCCTTGAATTTCTCCTCGGCGCCGGATTCCTTGTTCTTGTCCGGGTGAAATTTGCGCGCCAACTTGCGATAAGCCGCCTTGATCTCGGTCTCGCTGGCATCGGGTTTGACACCCAGAATGTCGTAATAGTCTTTGAATTCCACGCAAACTCCTGATCACTGGCATCGCACGGCACAAAGCGCCGGCCCGCAGCGGAACATTATCCCCTGCAGGCCGGGCTTTGATACAGCACTGCGGTCAACCAACGGTATTGATCGCAATCCGTCGCGGCGTGGTCTCCGGCTTTTTAGGTATCGAAATTTCCAGCACCCCATACCTGCCCTGCGCACTGATGCCATCAGCATCGGCACTCTCCGGCAAGGCGAAGCGGCGATGGAAGCTGCCATAGACGCGTTCCTGACGGGTAAGTCGGCCTCTGTTTTCGTCACTGTCGAGCTTGCGCTCGCCCTTGAGGGTAAGCATGCTCTTGTCCATGCTCACTTCGATCGCGGACGGGTCCACGCCCGGCACATCGGCCAGGATCACAAAGCGCTTCTCTTCCTCACGAATATCCACCCGCGGCGCCCACTGGCTGGTCTCCACGGTCGACTGGTCGCTCTCGTCCGGCATGAAAAACCGGCCAAATGCACGCCGGAAATCCTCGGATGGGCCAAGCTCACGGCCAAAGATGGAATGACGAGTTGAATTCATGTCACCGCCTCCTCGATGGTATTGCGGCACGATCGCCGCCTGGTCAGAAAAATAGGTGCTGACGTGAGCGATTCAAGGCACCTGCGCGCGACCGGGTGAACTAGCATGGGTGGGGCTCCCCCTCCCTGCTCCCGAGACCCGCATGCACATACAGACTGGCGACATCGTCCCCGACATTGCGATCCAGGCCGTGGCAAGCGAGACCCGTTCGTGCCAGACCGGAGAGCTGTTCGCGGGGCGCAATGTGCTCCTTTTCGGCGTACCGGGGGCGTTCACGCCGACCTGTTCGAACAAGCACCTGCCAGGCTACGTGAGCCATCTGCCCGAGTTCCTGGCACGCGGCGTCAGCCTGATGTGCCTGGCCGTCAACGACGCCTACGTGATGCAAGCCTGGGCCGCCGCCCAGCACGTGCCGCCCGAACTGCTGATGCTCGCCGACGGCAACGCCAGCTTCACTCGCGCGCTCGGCCTGGAACTCGACGGCACGGCCTTCGGCATGGGCATGCGCGCCCGTCGCTTTGCGTTGTTTGCAGAGGATGGCGTGGTGCGGCTGTTGCAGGTTGAGGCGCCCGGCGAGCTGCGTGTATCCACCGCTGAGGCGATGTTCAACACCATCGGCGGTTGATTCGGTTGCGCCAGACGGCCGGTCAAGGGACAGCACCGCCTTTGGCGCAACAAACAAAAGATACTTATGGGTTTCATTATGAAACCCATAGGTTCTATCCTTCCACTACGCAACGAACCGCGTGGAATCATTCATCGGGAGAATTCAATGTGCAACAGAACGAAAATGACGCCACCGATCGCTTGGTGAAAATGAGCGTCGCGGTGTTTGGCTGGCCTTGATCGTCGTGTTGACCCTGACGTCGACCTTGGTGATCGGCAGCGATACGCAACGGGCACTGTTGACCGCGATGGCCGTGACCATCGTGTTTGCCGTAACCTGGCTGGGGCAATCCAGCACCCGAAAATTACGCGGCGATGTTCGAAAGAGCCGCGATGCGGTGATGCACGATGAGCTGCGCCAGGCGGCCCTCGCGAGCGCTTACAAGTGGGCATTTCTGGCGATGCTCGGAGCTCTGGCGGCATTCTGCCTGTCAAGCACCGTGCTGGCGATCGGCCTACCGGGACAGATGCTGGCAGCGCTGACCTTGGCTCTGGGTGCCAGTGTTTTTCTCGCCCTCTTGCTTCTGTTTGACAGGGCCTGAGCGATGCCAACGGAGCAACTTGCCAATCGACTGAAAGTTGCACGTGCCGAGAGGAAGCTGACCCAGGAAGCACTCGCGGATCTGATTGGAACCACCCGCAAATCGATCAATGCGATCGAGATGGAGCGCATGGTGCCATCCACCGTACTTGCACTGAAGCTGGCGCGCGCGCTGGACACCACCGTGGAACAACTGTTCTCTCTCGAACAACGAAAAACCCCGGCATGACCGGGGCTTTCGCGTTCAGCACAAGGCGTTCACTCAGTCCTCAGGAGGCGCCACCTCAACGGCGGCGGCGGCGCCGTCCGTCGGTGCCACGGATTCAACAACCTCCGCATCCTCGCCGTTGTCCTCTTCGGCATCCAGCCGCATCACGCTGACCAGGGTTTCATCGGCGGGCAGACGAATCAGGGTGACGCCCTGGGTGTTGCGGCCCAATTGCGAGACTTCCGCCACACGCGTACGCACAAGCGTGCCCTGGTTGGAGATCAGCATCAGTTCGTGCGCCTCGGTGACCTGCACCGCGCCGACCAATGGACCGTTTCGCTCGGAGCACTGGATCCCGATCACGCCCTGGGTACCACGGCCCTTCTTGGTGAACTCGACCAGCTCGGTGCGCTTGCCGTAACCGCGGGCGGTCGCGGTGAGGATGTCGCCCTCGGCCGCCACGATCAACGAGACCACCTCGGCACCTTCGGCCAGACGCATGCCGCGCACGCCAGCGGCCGTGCGGCCCATTGACCGAACGGTGTTTTCGTCGAAACGATTGACCTTGCCGTTGGAGGCGAACATCAGGATGTCGCTGTTGCCATCGGTCATCTCGACATTGACCAGCGCATCACCGTCGTGGAGCTTGATCGCAAGCTTGCCCTTCTGCAGCTGGAAGGCGAATTCATTCAGCGGCGTTTTCTTGACCGTGCCCTGCGTGGTCGCGAAAAACACGAAGCGATCTTCAGCGTACTCGCGTATCGGCAGCACGGCCTGCACCTTCTCGCCCTCGCCCAGCGCCAGCAGGTTGATGATCGGCTTGCCCCGCGCACCCGGGCCCGCCTCGGGAATCTGATAAACTTTGAGCCAGTAGACGCGGCCGGTGCTGGTAAACGTGAGCAGGGTGTCGTGCGTGTTGACCACCCACAACTGCTCGACCACATCCTCGCTCTTCAACGCGGATGCCGAACGCCCCTTGCCACCACGCCGCTGCGAACGGTAGATGCTGGCTGACTGACGCTTGATGTAGCCGGTGTGCGACAGGGTGACCACCATGTCTTCAGGCGCAATCAGGTCGAGGACGTTGAGGTCCTCCTGCGAATGCTGGATCTCGGTGCGGCGGGCATCGCCAAACTCCGCTTTCACTGCATCCAGTTCACCCCGAATCACTTCGAGCAAACGCTCGGGGTTCTCCAGGATATCGATAAGGCCGCGAATGGTTTCCAGGATCTGCCGGTATTCATCGGAGAGCTTCTCCTGCTCCAGACCCGTCAAGCGATGCAGACGCATGGCCAGGATTTCCAACGCCTGTGCCTCGGACAACTGGTAACCATCGTCCTTCAGGCCGTCGCGCGGATCCATGTCCTCCGGTCGCGAGGCATCGGCGCCCGTGGCGGAGAGCAAGGCCCGTACCAGACCGGCTTCCCAGCGCCGCGAAACCATTCGTTCGCGTGCCTCGGCTGGTGACGACGAGGTCTTGATCAGCTCGATCATCTCGTCGATGTTGGCCAGCGCCACGGTGAGGCCTTCGAGGATGTGCGCGCGGGCACGTGCCTTGCGCAACTCGAAAATGGTGCGGCGGGTAACCACTTCACGACGATGGCGGATGAAGGCCTCGAGGATATCCTTGAGGTTCAGTAGCTTCGGCTGACCATCCAGCAAGGCCACCATGTTGATGCCGAAGGTCACCTGCAGCTGGGTTTGCTGGAACAGGTTGTTCAGCACCACATCGCCCATCGAATCGCGGCGGATCTCGATCACGATGCGCATACCGTCCTTGTCGGACTCGTCACGCAGCTCGCTGATACCCTCGAGTTTCTTTTCCTTGACCAGCTCGGCGATCTTCTCGATCAGCCGCGCCTTGTTCACCTGATACGGCAGCTCGTGGACGATGATCGTCTCGCGGCCATTCGCCTCGGTTTCCACCTCGGCCCTGGCGCGCACCAGAATACGTCCACGACCGGTGCGGTAAGCCTCGATGATGCCGGAGGAGCCGTTGATGATGCCGTAGGTGGGGAAATCCGGCCCCGGAATGTATTGCATCAACTCTTCGACGCCAAGAGCCGGCTCGTCGATCAACGCGATCGTCGCCGCGATCACCTCATTGAGATTGTGCGGCGGGATATTGGTGGCCATGCCCACCGCGATACCGGCCGAACCGTTGATCAGCAGATTCGGCACGCGCGAGGGCAGCACCAGCGGTTCGCGCTCGCTCTCGTCGTAGTTGAAACCGAAATCGACGGTGTCCTTGTCGATGTCGGCCAGCAACTCATGGGTGAGCCGCGACATGCGCACTTCGGTGTAACGCATCGCGGCGGCGTTGTCGCCGTCGACCGAACCGAAGTTGCCCTGGCCGTCGACCAGCATGTAGCGCAGCGAGAACGGCTGAGCCATGCGCACGATGGCGTCGTAAACGGATTGATCGCCGTGCGGATGGTATTTACCGATCACGTCGCCGACCACACGGGCCGATTTCTTGTACGGCTTGTTCCACACGTTGCCCAGTTCATTCATCGCGAACAATACGCGGCGATGCACGGGTTTCAGACCATCGCGAACATCCGGGAGGGCGCGGCCCACGATCACGCTCATGGCGTAATCGAGATAGCTCTGGCGCATCTCATCTTCGATGTTGACGCGAATGATTTCTTTGGCGAGATCTGCCATTGATCGGCTTCCCTGTAGACGAAAAAAGGGCGCTGGCGACGCGCCTCAAGCGCATGCGCAAGTGACCCGAAATCAACCTGATAAGCATACCACGAACGACATCAAAACGACAGTATTTACTTGTTCAAAATCAATCTCTTACATCAGCACCATCAGGCACGCGAAAAGGCTGTGCTGCTGGCTCGGGAATTTGGCCGAAATGACCGCAGGCAAACAGCTCCCACGCTCCGATCGACCATCGCAGGCAGGGTCGAACACGCTTGATGGACAGGTGATCCCGAGAGCTTGTCGCGAGCGCTTCAGCAGCCAAACATGACCTGCATCGCAAGGCTGTTGGGCCGCTCGATCACACCGCGCTCGGTGACTATGGCATCGATCAATTCGGCAGGCGCGACATCGAACACCGGGTTCCATGCCTGCGCGCCCTCGACCACCGTGCGCAACCCGGCGGTACTGAGCAGCTCGGCCGGATCGCGCAACTCGATCTCGATCTCCTCACCGTTCCCGGTGGCCATGTCGACGGTCGATGACGGCGCTACCACCATGAACTTCACGCCGTGGTATTTGGCGGCGATCGCCAGCTGGTAGGTGCCGATCTTGTTCGCCGTATCGCCATTCGCCGCAATCCGGTCAGCGCCCACGATCACCCACTGCACAGCCCCGGACTTCATCAGGTGGGCCGCCGCCGAATCGGCAATCAATTGTGCGGAAATGCCATCGCGCACCAGCTCCCACATGGTCAGCCGCGCGCCCTGTTGCCAGGGACGCGTTTCACCAGCATAGACCCTGGCGATACGACCGGCGGCCACGCCGGCGCGAATGACCCCCAGCGCCGTTCCGAAACCGGCTGTGGCCAGCGAGCCGGTGTTGCAATGGGTCAGTACGCCCGAACCAGGAGTGATCAGCGCTGCGCCGAGCTCCCCCATGCGACGGTTGGCGGCGAGATCCTCGTCCTGAATCTTCTGCGCCTCACTCAGCAAGGCGACGGCGTCAGCACCCGCGGCGCTGCATCGCTTCATGCGATCCAGCGCCCACATCAAGTTAACTGCCGTGGGTCGGGCGGCACGCAACATGTCCAGAACAGGTTCCAGCGACGCATTCTGCTGCGATGCCATGGCAACGCCCCATGCCGCTGCAATGCCAATGGCCGGTGCGCCGCGAACGGCCAGATCGCGAATCGCCCGGGTCACCTGCGCAGCGTCACGGCAATCGATCCACACTTCCGCAGCCGGCAAACGGCGCTGATCGAGCAAACGCAGGTGATCTCCCTGCCACTGCACCGCACGGATGGAATCGTGGTTTTCAGAAAACTTTGTCATCGTGCGATTATCGCCGAAGTGGGCGCGGACGACGAAGTTCACTCGGCTTCGGGCATGACTACCCAGAAAATCAGATACAGCAAAATGCCCGAACCGCCCAGCAGGGTGAGCAAAACCCAGGCAACCCGCACCAGGGTCGGATCCCAGCCAAAATATTCCGCAATACCTGCACAGACACCTGCCAGACTTCGGTTCGTGCGCGACCGACGCAGTTGCTTGACGTCATTCATCGATGCCCCTCCCCTTTCGACGCGGATCAACCGCGCGCCCCCAACCATTGATGGATCGCCGGCGGCACCTCGCGCTGTGCGCGACCGGAAACATAGATACCGATATGCCCGCCCTTGAAGGCCAGCTGGGTGTAGTCGGTGGTACCAACATACTTACCCAATGCACGCGAAGCATCCGGTGGCACAAGGTGATCCTGCTCGGCAAAAATGTTGAGCACGGGTTGGGTCACCATGCCCAGAGCCACCTGCCGGCCGCCGATGGACAACGCGCCCTTGATCAACTTGTTGCCCTGATAGAAATCCTTGATGAACTGGCGAAAAGCCTCACCCGCCTGATCAGGCGAGTCGAAAATCCAGCGCTCCATGCGCAGGAAGTTCTCCAGTTCGACCGGGTTGTCGAGAATATCGACCATGCCGATGTACTTCTGCTGATTCAGCCGCACCGGCTTCAGCGTCAGGTAGACGTAGTTCATCAGCCCCCCCGGGATATTTCCCATGGTGTCGACAAAAAGGTCCACATCCATGTTTCGGCACCATTGCGACAGCATGTTGTCCGGTGTGTGGAAGTCCACCGGGGTCACCATGGTGATCAGGTTTTTCACTTTCTCCGGGTGCAGCGCCGTGTAGCACAAGGAGAATGCGCCGCCCTGACAGATGCCGAGCAGGTTGACTGCCCCTAGCCCGTGTCGCTCGCGCACGGCATCGACACACCGGTCGAGATAGCCGTTGATGTAATCGTCCAGGGTCAGCCAGCGATCGACGTTGTCGGGATACCCCCAGTCGATCAGGTAGACGTCCTCGCCCTGCTCAAGCAAGTTGCGCACCATGGACCGATCGGCCTGCAGGTCGGTCATCCATACCGTATTGACCAAGGCGTAGACAATCAGCAGCGGTGTCGTCGAAGTCGGCTTGCCGTTACCCTTGAAATGCCACACTTTCAGCTTGTCTTCGCTGTACACCAATTCGCGCGGCGTGTTGGCGTATTCGGGCTCGCGCATGATGCGCAGATGCCCCATACCGGCAGCCAGCTTGCGTTGGAAGCTGGCGATATCACCAAGCGCCTTGCTGGGGTCAATGCTCAACGGCGTGTACATGGCGATGTCTCCTTATTTCCGCGTGCGCGTGCGCGAGCTGTGCTTGGACGCAGCAGTGGGTTTCGTCTCTTTGGCCAGAGTCCTGCTGGAAGCCTTGGCCTGAACCTTGCTGGCAACCGTCCTTCGGATGGCGGCCTTTTGGGGCGCTTTCTTCCCAATGGCGACTTTCTTTCCTGCTGGCTTCTTGGTCGCTGGCTTTCTTGCGGCGGGCCTACCGGGAGTAGCTTCCTCACCATGAGACTTTGACGGAACAGACGTCTTTACGGCTGAATCCGCCTTGTTGACCGCAGCCTCCGAGCCGTTGGCCGTAACCGGATGGACACGCTTGGCAATCTGCGCCTTGAGCGATGCCAGCTCGCGGCGCATGGCCTGCAAGCGCTCTCCCAATGCATCCACGTCGCTGCGCTTTGGCACGCCAAGCTGCCGACAGAGCTGCTCGGTCTGCTGCTGCTGCATGTGCCGCACGCGCATCTGGGTGTTAATCATCTGGGCATAAGCATCACGAAATTCGTCGGATAGGGCGATCTCGGCATAGGCCTCTTCGGCCGCATCCACCCACAGGTTGTACAGCCCCTTCAGTGAGTCAATCTGACGCCCCGGCTCGGCATGCTCGGCCAGCTTGTTCTGCAGGCGTTCCATGCCATCTGAGTTGGCGCGCTGGATAAGTGCCTGGTAACGCGCCGAAGCCTGCAGCGACTCCATCAGGGCCGCCGCCATCGCCTGCTGCTGCATTTGCTGCTCGCGGTTCAACCCGAAAGCCGGGGTGGGACCCTGCGCACAGGGAAACTCGCCCATCGGGCTGTTCTGCATCACCTGCATCCACGACTGCCACTGCTGCCCGAAACCCTCGGCACCGGCGCTGTCGATACCCGCAAATGCCTGGGCGAAGGGAGGGTTGGAGCTGCCGAACATCTGCTGCAGTTGTTGGCGCCAGTCCCCCGGCTGGGCGGATACCTGACCGCTAGCCGCGGCAGCCTGCATCCAGTCGAAGAAGCCCTTGAGGCCGGACAAGCTTCGCTCCAGCGTGTCATTGCTGGAGAAGGTCGCTGTTGGCGCGGTGAAGAACGGATTGCTCATCGGTGACGGCGCAGGCTGCTGTTGCTGCAGCTGGCGCGTCCATGCGTCCCACGATTGCTGCGCCAGGGACTGGTAGTCCCTGATGAAATCATTTGTCGGATCGGCCATCGCTGCATCCTCGCTCAAGGTTCCGTTCCATCCTAGCAAAACCCCACGGCACAAAATCACCGGCGCCAAAACGCACAAGGCCCGGCATGAGCCGGGCCTTGTGGGTTCCGCAGAACCCTGAGATCAGGCGGTCGCGCCAGCGGCGCGCTCGTCCTCGGTCACGGCCTTCATCGACAGGCGAATGCGGCCCTGCTTGTCGACTTCCAGCACCTTGACCTTGACGATGTCGCCTTCCTTCAGCTTGTCGGAGACCTTCTCCACGCGCTCGTCGGAAATCTGCGACACGTGCACCAGACCATCCTTGCCCGGCATGATCGTGACGAATGCACCGAAGTCCATCAACTTGGCGACCTTGCCCTCGTAGATCCGGCCCGGCTCGACGTCGGAAACGATCTGCTCGATGCGCTTCCTGGCCGCTTCGCCGGCCTCGCGATTGACCGAACCGACAATGATGGTGCCGTCGTCGCTGATGTCGATCGTGGTGCCGGTTTCCTCGGTGATCGAGCGGATCGTGGCGCCGCCCTTGCCGATCACTTCGCGGATCTTGTCCGGGTGGATCTTGATGGTGATCAGGCGCGGGGCGAACTCACTCATTTCCGTGCGTGCGGTCGTGAGCGCCTTGCCCATTTCGCCCAGGATATGCAAACGACCACGCTTGGCCTGCTCAAGCGCCACCTTCATGATCTCTTCGGTAATGCCGTCGATCTTGATGTCCATCTGCAGCGCGGAAATGCCATCGGCACTACCAGCCACCTTGAAATCCATGTCGCCGAGATGATCCTCGTCACCCAGGATGTCGGACAGCACCACGAAATCGTTGCCTTCCTTGACCAGACCCATCGCAATACCGGCCACTGGCGCCTTCAACGGCACGCCGGCGTCCATCATGGCCAGCGAGGAACCGCACACCGAGGCCATCGAGGAGGAACCGTTGGACTCGGTGATTTCCGACACCACGCGCAGCACGTAGGGGAACTCTTCGATCGTCGGCTTGACTGCCTGCACGCCACGCTTGGCCAAACGGCCGTGGCCGATCTCGCGACGCTTCGGCGCACCAAAACGACCGGCTTCACCCACCGAGAACGGAGGGAAGTTGTAGTGGAACAGGAACGGGTCTTTCGACTCGCCACCCGGCGCATCGATGATCTGCGCATCGCGCGTGGTGCCCAGGGTAACGATCACCAGGGCCTGCGTCTCGCCGCGGGTGAACAGCGCCGAACCGTGAGTGCGCGGCAGCACGCCAACGCGCGCGGTGATGGCGCGAACGTCGTCAAGCTGACGACCGTCGATACGAACCTTGGTCTTCAGCACGCTGTCGCGCATGGTGTGGTATTCGAGTTCGCCGAATTCCTTCGACAGCTCGCCAGCCGACCAGGCGTGCGTCTCGGCCTGAGACTTCAGCTCGGCCATCACGTCAGCCTTGATCGCCGAAATGGCATCACGGCGCTGCAACTTGTCGCGCACCTGAAAGGCTTCTTCCAACTTGCTGCCCACCGCGCCCTTGAGCGCGGCAACCAGCGACTCGTTGCGGGCCGGCGCCTGCCAGTCCCAGGACGGCTTGGCGGCTTCGGCGGCCAGCTCGGCGATCGCACGAATCGCGGTCTGCATCTGCTGGTGACCGAACATCACGGCACCGAGCATCACATCCTCGGACAGCAGTTGGGCTTCGGACTCCACCATCAGCACGGCACCAACCGTACCGGCAACCACCAGATCCAGCTGGGAGGTCTTCAGCTCAGTGGCGGTCGGATTCAGCAGGTACTGACCGTTGGCGTAGCCCACACGGGCGGCGCCGATCGGCCCCTTGAACGGGATACCAGCCAGGCTCAGCGCCGCGGAGGCGCCGAGCAGGGCGACGATGTCGCCATCGACTTCCGGGTTCAGCGAAACGACTTGGGCGATGACCTGCACTTCGTTCTTGAAATCTTCCGGAAACAACGGACGCACCGGACGATCAATCAGACGCGAGGTCAGCGTCTCTTTCTCGGTCGGACGACCTTCGCGCTTGAAGAAGCCTCCGGGGATACGACCGGCGGCATAGAACTTCTCGACGTAATCGACCGTGAGCGGGAAGAAATCCTGACCTTCCTTTTGCTTGGTCGCAGCCACGGCGGTGACGAGCACGACGGTGCCGCCCATGCTGACCATGACCGCACCGGATGCCTGGCGGGCAATTTCGCCCGTCTCCAGTGTGACTTCGTGACTACCGTACTGGAATGACTTGGTTACTTTTGCCACGTTGATCTTCTCCTCAGTCCGGTGAATTAGCGGCGCAGGCCGAGGCGTTCGATCAGAGTCTGATAGCGCGCAAGATCGCGATCCTTCAGGTAGCTGAGCAGGCGCTTGCGCTGGTTGACCAGCTTCAGCAGACCACGGCGGGAGTGGTGATCCTGCTTGTGATCCTTGAAGTGGCCAGTGAGGTGGTCGATGCGGGCGGACAGCAGTGCCACCTGGACTTCGGTCGAACCCGAGTCGTTCGGCACTCGGCCGAAGTCAGCAATGATCTTGCCGGTCTGTTCTGCGTTAAGGGGCATGGGTATACGGTTCCTTGGAAAGGCGATGCGAAGCTTGCGCTTGCATCATTGCGATGACGCAAGCGCAAGCTTCGCCTAGATGAATGAAAGCGTTGAAATAACTTGTCTATTCTACTGATGGGAGCGGTGTTACAACAAGTGCGCAGCGGACAATCAGCAGAAATTGATCACTCTGGCGGCAGGTTGAAGCCACGCAGTATGCGCGCGCGTCGTTCATCGTTCAGCTCCAGCAGGGCCAGCAACGCGCCATCGCTGGCAAAAGCGACGCATCGACCGACCGGAAATGCTGCCGGCAGCAAAATCTGCTGGCCCCGTGAAATGGCCATGCTCTGGGTTTCATCCAGTTGCACCGAGGGAAGATCGGACAACCCTGCCGCAACGGGCAAAAGATGTGCCAGCAAGGCCTCATCCCCCTGCTCGGCTACCTGCTCGAGTTCGGCCACCGTCACCATGCGCGGCTCACGGAACGGCTCGACCCACAAGCGCCGCAGGGCGGTGAGGTGCGCCCCGCAACCCAGGTCCTCGCCTATATCCATTGCCAGTGACCGCACGTAGGTCCCCGAGCCGCACTCTACCAGCAACTGCAGGGTATCGCCCTCGTGCGCCAACAGCTCGAGCCGATAGACATCGACCTCTCGTGGCGGGACGTCGACGGTTTCGCCACGACGGGCTTTCACGTAGAGCCTTTCGCCATCCTGCTTCAGGGCGGAGTACATCGGTGGAACCTGCAGAATGCGCCCACGCAGTTTGACCAGTGCGGCTTCGATGACCATCGTATCCAGCGCCGGCACGATCCGCTCCTGCACGATGTCGCCTTCACTGTCGCCGGTGTCGGTAGTGATACCAAGCCGGCATTCGGCCAGATACGCCTTGCGCGCGCCGAGCAAGCTGCCAGCCAGTTTGGTGGCCTCGCCAAAACACAATGGCAGCAGACCGGTCGCCAGCGGGTCCAGCGCTCCGGTGTGCCCCCCCTTGGAGGCGCGCAATAGGCGGCGAACCGCCTGCAAGGCCTGATTAGAACTCAGGCCCAGCGGCTTGTCGAGCAGGAGGATTCCGTGCAGGGCACGGTTCTGGATACGCGGGGCGCGCTTCATCGGTTCAACATGGTCAATGAACAACTCAGTCCTGCGTGTCGTCGCCATCGCGTGGCAGCAGGTCGCGCGCCTGGTCGCGCAGCAGCGACTCGATGCGTTCTCCCTTGTCCACCGAATCGTCGTACTTGAACTTCAGCTCGGGCACACGGCGCATGCGCATGCCACTGTGCGCCAGCGAGTGGCGGATCTCATGGCTGATCTTGTTCAACGCCTTCACCGTCGGCAGGCCCTGGTCAGGCATCAGCGCGGTCACCCACACCGTAGCCCAGTCAAGGTCGCGGGTGATCTCGACATCAGACACGCTGACCGAGGGCAGTCCGTGATCACGCACGGCAGCATGCACCAGCAAACCAATTTCACGACGCAATTCAGCGCCGACCCGGTCAGTACGTTTGAAATCGCGCGAAGGCATGGGGAAAACCTGAGTTGGGAGTGGAAAGGAGAGAGAAACGAGAGCGCGCATCTGCGCCGCACTCATTTCTCTCTCCTGCGCACTCATTTCTGTTTTACAGCGTGCGCGCCACTTCGGTGCGTTCAAAGCACTCGATCTGGTCGCCCGGCTTGACGTCGTTGTACTGCTTGACGGCAATACCGCATTCCATGCCGTTACGTACATCGTCGACCAGTTCCTTGAAGCGGCGCAGCGATTCCAGCTCACCCTCGAACACCACTACGTTGTCACGCAGCACGCGAATCGGCTTGCTGCGCTTGACGTGACCTTCGGTGACCATGCAGCCAGCCACGGCGCCAAACTTGGAACTGCGGAATACTTCGCGAACCTCGGCCAGACCGATGATGTCCTCGCGTACCTCCATGCCGAGCAGGCCGGTAGCTGCCTGCGTGACTTGGTCGATCACGTCGTAGATGATCGAGAAGTAACGAACGTCCAGGCCCGCCGTCTCGATCACCTTGCGCGCCGAGGCATCTGCTCGCACGTTGAAACCGATCACCAGCGCCTTGGACGCGGCAGCGAGCGTGGCATCGGACTCGTTGATGCCGCCCACGCCCGAGGAAACCACGTTGACCCTGACGCGTTCGTTGCCGATCTGGGTCAGCGACTCGCGCAATGCCTCGACCGAACCCTGCACATCGCCCTTGACCAGGATGTTGAGCGTCTGTTGTTCCACGCCCTGACCCATCTTGGCGATAATGTCTTCAAGCCGGTTGCTCTTGCTGACCATTCGCGTTTCACGACGCTTGAGCTCACGCTCCTGCGCCACTTCGCGTGCCAACCGCTCGTCCTCGACACAGACGAAGTCGTCGCCGGTTTCCGGCACACCGGACAAGCCCAGTACCTGCACCGGGATGGACGGACCCGCCTCCTGCACCTGCTTGCCGGTTTCGTCGATCAGCGCGCGCATGCGGCCGTACTCAATGCCGCAGACGATGAAATCTCCCTTCTTCAACGTACCTTGCTGCACCAGCACCGTAGCTACGGGCCCACGACCGCGGTCAAGGCTGGATTCGATCACCACGCCGGAGGCGCGGCCATCGGCCACGGCCTTGAGTTCCATGACCTCGGCCTGGACCGAAATCGCGTCCAGCAGTGCTTCCACGCCTTCGCCGGTCTTGGCCGATACGGGCACAAACTGCACGTCGCCGCCCCAATCTTCCGGAACCACCTCGTAAGCCACCAGACCCTGCTTGACGTTGTCCGGATTGGCGCCATCCTTGTCCATCTTGTTCACGGCCACGATGATCGGCACCTTGGCGGCCCGAGCGTGCTTGACCGCCTCGATCGTCTGCGGCTTCACGCCGTCATCGGCGGCTACCACCAGGATCACGATGTCGGTGGACTGCGCGCCACGGGCACGCATCGAGGTGAACGCCGCATGGCCGGGAGTATCCAGGAACGTGATCACGCCCTTGGAAGTTTCCACGTGATAAGCACCGATATGCTGGGTGATGCCACCGGCTTCGCCCGAGGCGACCTTGGTACGGCGGATGTAATCCAGCAACGAGGTCTTGCCGTGATCGACATGGCCCATGATCGTCACCACCGGTGGGCGCGTGGTCTTCTCGCCCTCCAGTTCGACATTCTGGGTGTGTGCCGCCAGCGTGTCCTCGGCGTTGTTCTGGCTGTCGGCTACGGGCATATGACCCAGCTCTTCAACCACGAGCACCGCCGTGTCGTGATCGATTGTCTGGTTGATGGTTGCCATCACGCCCATCTTGAACAGCGCCTTGACCACCTCGGAACCCTTCACTGCCATCTTCTGCGCAAGCTCGGCCACGACGTTGGCATCGGTCACCACCACTTCGCGTACCACAGGTGCAGTCGGACGCGAGAAACCATGTGGGCCGCTCGGTGCGCTGGGGTTGCCACGAGACAGCATTTCCCGCCCACCGTTGCGACCGCCCTTGCCACGCTTGCTGGACGAGGAACGGCGCGCACGATCAGCTTCGCTCAAATGCATCTGACCACCCGCGAAACGCTTGCCGGCGCCATCGCGGCCATCCTTGCTCGGCGCCGCGTCATTGCGTTCGCGCACATGCTTGGGCTTGTTGCGATTGGCATCACCCGCCGCAGCAGGAGCTGCCGTGCCAGCTGCAGCAGCCGCACGCGGAGCCGATGCTGGCACCGGCATCGGTGCCGGCGGCGCGGGAACCGGTGCCGGCGCGGGAGCCAGCTTGACCAGCTTTTCACGCCTGCGCGGCTCGTGGATACGCGGAAGAATCATGCCCAGCTCGCGCTGGTCGATGCGCTGCACGACGCTTGCCGGATCCTCGCCAGATTCCGCCTGAGCGGCGTCAGCCACCGGCTCCGACGCGGGCTCTACCTTTGCTGGTGCAGTTGCTTCTGGCTCCACCGACTTGGCCACCGCGGCACGGGCGTCGCTGAGGGTCTTTTCCTCCTGCTGCCGCTTCTCATCGAACGCGCGCTGGTGTGCTTCCTGCTCGCGGCGCTGTTCTACCTCAATACGCTCTTGCTCTTGCTCTTCCTGCTCGCGCTGCTGCTGCGATTCCTGCAGTTTGCGCACGGCATCCTCGCGCTCAGGCTCGCCAGTAGCCCCCTCGGCAATCACGCTGCGCTTGACGTAAGTACGCTTGGCACGGACCTCGACGTTGACCGTCTTGGCCGAACCGGCAGCGCCTCGCCCACCAGGCGTGGCGACCTTGAGTTCACCGACGGTTCGTCGCTTGAGCGTGATCTGGCGCGGGGCGCTGTCATCGACCTCCGCGGCGACTTCGCTCTTGCCGTGCGTGCGACGCAGGAATCCAAGCAGCTTCACCTTCTCGGTGCTGCTGATGACTTGCTCCTGATCGGAGAATTTCATGCCCGCCTCGCCAAGCTGTCCAAGCAGCTTGTCGACCGGCATACCCAGTACCTGGGCGAGTTGTTTGATCGTGACGTCCGACATCGTGTTCTTTGCTCCGCCGTTCCCGCGCTTGTCATTCTGTGCGGCATTGTCTGCGCCGCCGCCTCCATCCATGGTGAAGGGCTTATCGAAACCCTTCTCGGCGCACCCATCCAGAGTGCTGCCGTCCGCGGTTAGCCGCCTTTCTCCAGCCGGGCGATCATCGGCGCGCGTGCGGCCATGATGAGTGCCGAAGCTCGTTCCTCGTCCATGCCATCAATATCGATGAGGTCATCCACCGCCAGATCGGCCAGATCATCGACCGTGACTACTTCGCGCGCGGCCAGTGCATAAGCCGTCGCGTCGTCCATGCCTTCCAGCGCAAGCAAGTCGGCCGATGGCTGATGTTCGTCCACGCCCTCTTCCACCGCCAGTGCCTCGGTCAGCAGCGCATCGCGGGCGCGAGCGCGCAATTCCTCGACAATGTCCTCGTCGAAGCCTTCCACGGCCAGCAGCTCGGCGCTGGGCACATAGGCAATTTCCTCGACGCTGGAGAAGCCTTCCTGCACAAGGATAACGGCAATTTCCTGATCGACCTCGAGCTTGTCCATGAACAACTGGCGCGCGGCCTCCTGCTCGCCCTCGCTCTTGGCCGTGACCTGGTCCTGAGTCATCACGTTGAGCTGCCAACCGGTCAGCTTGCTCGCCAGACGCACGTTCTGACCACCACGACCGATCGCCTGCGACAGCTTGTCCTCGGCCACCGCGATATCCATCGAGTGCTTTTCTTCGTCCATGATGATGGACTGCACCTCGGCAGGCGCCATGGCATTGATCACAAACTGGGCCTGATTCTCGTGCCACAGGATGATGTCGACGCGCTCACCATTGAGGTCGTTCGACACCGCCTGCACCCGCGAGCCACGCATGCCGATGCAGGCGCCGATCGGATCGGTGCGGCTGTCATGGGCCAGCACGGCAATCTTTGCACGGTCACCCGGGTCACGGGCGCAGCCCTTGATCTCGACCAGACCCTGGCCAACTTCGGGCACTTCAAGCTTGAACAGTTCGATCATGAATTCCGGGGCTGCGCGCGACACGAACAACTGCGGGCCGCGGGCTTCCGACTTCACTTCATACAGGTAACCGCGCACGCGGTCGCCGACGCGGGCCGATTCGCGTGGAATCGTCTTGTCGCGAGGAATGAAGGCCTCGGCATTGCTGCCCAGATCCAGATAAATGTTGCCGCGCTCAACGCGCTTGACGATACCCGTCACCAACTCGCCCACGCGATCAACAAACGCGTCGACTACCTGCTGACGCTCGGCTTCACGCACGCGCTGCACGATGACCTGCTTGGCAGCCTGCGCCGCGATGCGGCCGAACTCGGCATTCTCGATCTGCTGCTCGATGTACTCGCCCACGGCGGCATCGGCGCGCTCATCCAATGCATCCATCAGACGCAACTGGTAGGACGGCGATTCCATCTCGCCATCATCCGCAATGACCTCCCAGCGACGGAAGGTCTGGTATTCGCCCGTATCCTGATCGATGGACACACGGATATCGGGCTCCTCATCTGGATAGCGCTTCTTCGCGGCGGAGGCCAATGCGGCCTCCATCGCTTCAAAAATCACTCCCAGCGGTACGCCCTTCTCATTGGCAACCGCCTCGACCACCAGCAAAAGTTCTTTGCTCATTGCAGCAACTCCATAGGCGCCTGACGGCGTCCAATCGATCTTGATGAATTATTTCGCGACCTTGGGGGCCGCCGGCTTGCCACCGCGCTTGGGCTGCGGCGCATAACCAAGCGCCACCCAATCCGGTACCACACGCGCACTTTCCACCAGCGCGTGCTCAAATTCGAACGTCTTGCCTTCTGCCTCCAGCACGATGTGGTCACCTTCCACCGAAACCAGCTTGCCGCGCAGGCGACGACGCCCTTCAAGCGGCGCCTTCAGCAACAATTTCACTTCCTGCCCACCCACCTTGGCGAACTGCGCTGCGGTAAACAGCGGCCGATCGATACCGGGCGAGGAAACTTCGAGCACGTAGTGACCCGGGACCGGATCCTCCACGTCAAGCAGCGCAGACAACTCACGGCTGGCCGTCTCGCAATCCTCGATACCTATTTCGCGGCGCCCGCCATCCGCGGATTCGCCCGCACTGTCCTTGTCGAGCAAGTCCAGGTAGACGCGCAGCGTACTCTGCCCGTGCGACGGGGTGAACTCCACGCCAAGGCATTCCAGCCCCAGATCGGCCAGTACCTCGGTAAATCGTTGTGCGAGTGCCTGTGTATCCATCAATTCACCTGATCCGGATCGCGGAAACAAAAAATGGGCTCCAACGGCCCATTTCCTTATCTCGCCGATGTTTCTCCTCGTGCGGCTGTTCTTGTGCCAGCGGTAGTTTACCCGCCCGGCGGCGCCTATCCTTGCGCCCAACAAAAAAGCCTCACGAGGAGGCTTTCTTGCACCAAGAAAGATCTGGTAGCGGGGGCAGGATTCGAACCTGCGACCTTCGGGTTATGAGCCCGACGAGCTGCCAGACTGCTCCACCCCGCATCAGAGTCCAGAGAGTTTAACGGGATGGCTGGATTCTTGCAAGCCTCGACGTCAAACTTTGTAAACCATTTCTTCCAACGCCGCGAACCGCTTCGCAGGCGTCCCAGTCGAGGCTCGACTAGAGACCGAAAGCGTGCCGGCACCAGTCAAGCAACGGCCCCCAGTACAATCCAAGTGCCAGCAGCAACAGTGCATTGAGTGAGAGCACCACACGCAAGGGTTTGTCCTGCTGGACAACAAGCACGCTGCCTTCTTCCGGCTTGTCGAAGTACATCACCTTGATCACATGCAGGTAGTAGTAAAGACCGATGATCGCGAATACGACACCGACCAAGGCGAGCCACAACATATTGGCGTGAATCGCCGCTTCGAGCACCAGCGCTTTCGCCCAGAACCCCACCAGCGGCGGTACGCCAGCGAGCGAGAACATGGCCAGAAGCATCAGGAATGCCATCCAGGGCGACTTCTGATTGAGGCCCTTGAGATCGGCGATCTCCTCGCATTCAAAGCCGGAGCGCGACAGCGCCAGCATCACGCCAAACGCAGCCAGCCCCATCAGCGCATAGCAGATCGCGTAGAACATGGCCGCGGCATAGCCTTCCGGCCCCGCGGCAGACAGGCCGAGCAGCAGATAGCCCATGTGCGAGATGGTCGAATAGGCCAGCATGCGCTTCAGATTGGTTTGCACGATGGCGACCAGGTTGCCGATCGCCAGCGAGATCACCGCCAGCAACGCCAGCATCAACTGCCAATGCGGGGAAAGGTCGCCCATGCCGCCGTCAAGCAGCCGCCAGGCCATGCCGAAAGCGGCCAGCTTGGAACCTGAAGCGATGAAGGTCGTGACCGGGGTTGGCGCACCCTGGTAAACATCCGGGATCCACATGTGGAACGGTGCCGCTCCGAGCTTGAAGCCAATACCCACCAGCATGAAGATCATGCCGAAGACAAGCAGGGTCGGCGCCGTGGTGTAAGCCATCACATGATGCAACTGCGCCAGATCCAGGCTCGGCGTGCCTCCCATGCCGGAAGCGCCGTAGACCATCGACATGCCATACAGCAGCATGCCCGAGGCCAGCGCGCCCAGCACGAAGTACTTGATCGCCGCCTCGGACGGCAGCCACGCGTCGCGATTCAGCGCCACCAGCGCATAGGACGACAGCGAAAGCAGCTCGAGACCAAGGTAGATCGTTACCAGGTTGCCAGCGGAAACCAGCAACATGATGCCGATCACCGCAAACAGCATCAGCGTGTAGAACTCGCCGATAAGCAGCTTGCGGTCAATCAGGTACGGGCGCGAATAGACCATCAGCATGGCAGTGGTGCCGAGTGCGAAGACCTTGAGGATCTCCGACACGCCGTCGCGGACGAACATGCCGCCAAAGGCAGTCACCGTCTGCGGAGGCTGTCCGACGATCACCAGGTACATGGTCACCAGCAGCACAACGATCGAAATCCAGTGCAGCAGTGGGCGCTGCGCAGGCTTCATGAAGGCGTCCAGCAGCAACAGCAGGCACGCCGCCGCCACCAGATAGAACTCCGGCAACATGATCAGGATGTCATTGATATTGGGCATGTTCGATCCGATCAAATCTTGTGAATGGCGAGCTGCTGCACCAGCTGCGACACCGAACTGTTCATCAGGTGGACCAGCGGCTGCGGCCAGATGCCCAGCGCCAGCACGGCGATGGCGAAGGAGGCCAGAACAAAGGTCTCGCGACCATTGATTTCCTTCATCTCGGCCACGTGCGAATTGGTGATATCGCCCCACAGCACGCGCTTGACCAGCCACAACGTGTAGGCAGCACCGATGATGAGGGTGAATGCGGCAAAAAGCGCAATCCACGGGTTGGCGCTGAAGCTGGCCAGGATCACCATGAACTCGCCGACGAAACCGCTGGTGCCCGGCAGGCCGCTGTTGGCCATGGCGAACAGGACATAGAAAAAGCCGAACCAGGGCATCACGTTGATCACGCCACCGTAGTCCTTGATTGAGCGCGTATGCATGCGGTCATACAGCACGCCGATGCAAGTAAACATGGCGCCGGAAATGAAACCATGCGAAACCATCTGCACCATCGCACCCTGCATGGCCAGCTCAGCCATGCCGACATTGCCCTGCTCACGCACCAGCATGAAGGCAATGAAAATGCCCAGGGTAACGAAGCCCATGTGGGCTACCGAGGAATACGCCACCAGCTTTTTCATGTCCTCCTGCACCAGCGCGACATAACCGATGTAGACGATCGCCACCAGGCTCAGCACAATAACCAGCCAGGCGAAATGGGCACCCGCATCCGGCACGATCGGCAGAATGAAACGCAGCATTCCGTAAGTACCGACTTTCAGCATCACCGCTGCCAGCACCACCGAACCACCGGTCGGCGCCTCGACGTGGGCATCGGGCAACCAGGTATGCACCGGCACCATCGGCACCTTGATCGCGAACGCGATCAGGAACGCGAAGAAGATCCAGGTCTGTTCCTTCATCGTCAGTGGCAGCGCCGCCAACGTCGCCATGTCGAACGTACCCGCCTTCTGGTACAGGTACAGCAGCGCGATCAACATGAAGACCGAGCCGAAGAACGTATAGATGAAGAACTTCAGCGTGGCATAGACTCGGCGCGGACCGCCCCAGATGCCGATGAGGATGAACATCGGGATCAGGATCGCCTCGAAAAGCGCGTAGAACAGCAACGCGTCAGTGGCGCAGAAAACACCGATCAGCAGCCCCTCCAGCATCAGCATGGCGGCCATGTATTGGTGCGGCTTGTCCTGGATGACCTCCCACGCGCCGGCAATCACCAGGATGCCGACGAAGGTGGTCATCACGATCAGCGCGACCGAAATGCCATCGACCGCGAGGCCGTAGTGGACACCCCAGGAGGCTATCCACATGTAGCTCTCGGTAAGCTGCATGCCACCGGTTGCCGCGTTGTACTGCTGCAACAGGAACAGGCTGGCCACGAAGGTCAGCACCGCCACCAGCATGGACAGCCAGCGGGCAAGATTGGGTCGGGCGGTACCGGCAAGCAACACCGGAATCGCACCAACAACGGGGAGCCAGATCAGCAGGCTGAGCAAGTGATTGAACATCGATCGTGTTTCCCTTATTGCCCGACCAGCACAGAACCCACATGCCCGGAACCCATGAGCCAGTAGCCACCGAGCAGCAGGATCAGGCCGAGAATCATGGCGAAGGCATAGTGATAGAGGTAGCCAGACTGCAGTCGACGGACTGACGCAGCGATCCGGTGCACCAGATTGACTGAACCGTTGACCATCACATCATCGATTGCCGCCGTATCACCCACCTTCCAGAACAGGCGGCCGAGCTTGATGCCACCTTGGGCGAATACCGCGAAATAGACGTTGTCCACCCAGTACTTGCGATCAAGCACGATCCACAACGGATTCAACGCGCGCTTGATCTTGTCGGCCATCGCCGGGTTGAACAAATAGATGTAGGTGCAGCTGATGAAGGCGATCAATACCAGGAAGAACGGCAACTGGGTAAACCCATGCAGCGCCATCGCAAAGGAGCCGTGGAATTCCTGACCCAGTTCGGCCAATACGTTGTTTGCCGGATCCACATGAATCGCGCTGCCAAACCAGTTTCCGAACAGGACCGGCCCGGCCGTGAAGAATCCGACCAGCAGCGAAGGAATTGCCAACAACACCAGCGGTACCGTCACCACCCACGGCGACTCCTTGGGCGCATGTGCCAGCACGCCGGGCTCATGGTGACCGTGGTCATCGTGAGCGTCGTCATGGCCGTGATGATCGTGGCCATGATGCGCAAGCACGGTGAAGCGCTCCTTGCCGTGGAACGTGAGATACATCTGGCGGAACGTGTACAAGCCAGTCACCAGGGCACCCGCCATCACGCAGAAATATGCGTAATGCGCGCCCCAGCGGTGGGACAGACCGACGGCCTCGATGATCGCATCCTTGGAATAGAAGCCCGAGGTGAACGGCACCGCGACCAAAGCCAGCGAACCGATCCACATGGTGATCCAGGTAATCGGCATGTACTTGCGCAGGCCGCCCATGTACCGCATGTCCTGCTCGTGGTGCATGGCGATGATCACCGAGCCGGCACCGAGGAACAGCAGTGCCTTGAAGAACGCATGCGTCATCAGGTGGAACACCGCACCGGTATACATCGACACGCCCAGTGCGACGGTCATGTAACCCAGCTGCGACAACGTCGAATAAGCGATCACCCGCTTGATGTCGTTCTGCACGATGCCGATAAGGCCCGTGAACAACGCCGTGGTGGCGCCAATCACCAGCACGAAGCTCAACGCAGTCGACGACAGCTCGAACAGCGGCGACATGCGCGCCACCATGAAGATGCCCGCGGTGACCATGGTCGCCGCATGAATCAGCGCCGAGATCGGGGTGGGGCCTTCCATCGAGTCAGGCAGCCACACATGCAGCGGCACCTGTGCCGACTTGCCCATCGCACCGATGAACAGGCAGATGCAGATCACCGTGGCGGCATCCCACTGCGTGTTCGCGGTGATCTGCAGCGTCTTGCCGACCAAGCCGGGCGCCGCGCCGAAGGCGGTGGCGTAATCCAGTGTATGCAGGAAATACAGCACCGCCGCGATGCCCAGCAGGAAGCCGAAATCGCCGACGCGGTTGACCAGGAAAGCCTTCAGGTTCGCGAAAATCGCGGTCGGCTTCTTGTACCAGAAGCCGATCAGCAGGTAGGACACCAGGCCCACCGCTTCCCAGCCGAAGAACAGCTGCACGAAATTGTTGCTCATCACCAGCATGAACATCGAGAACGTGAACAGCGAGATGTAGCTGAAGAAGCGCTTGTAGCCCGGGTCCTCGTGCATGTAGCCAATGGTGTACACATGCACCAACAGCGACACGAAACTCACCACCACCAGCATCATCGCGGTCAGGCGATCCACCAGAAAACCGACACTGGCGTTGAGCTGGCCGACCTGGAACCAGGTGTAGAGGTTCTGGTTGTAGGCCTCGGCGCCGCCGAATGTGAGCTGGTAAAGCACGTAGAAGGACAATGCGCAGGAAATCCCCACCCCGAGGATGGTGACGCTGTGTGAGCCGGCGCGGCCGATGAATTTGCCGAAAAAACCAGCCAGCACGCAGCCGACCAGTGGCGCTAGTGCAATCGTCAGCAAAATGGATGTCGAAAGCTGCATCAGTTCAACCCTTCATGCTGTCGATGTCAGCGATATTGATGGTGCTGCGATTGCGGAACAGCAGTACCAGAATCGCCAGGCCGATGGCGGCTTCCGCCGCGGCCACGGTAAGAATGAAAAACACGAACACCTGCCCCGACACGTCGCCGAGAAAGCGCGAGAACGCCACGAAATTCATGTTCACGGCGAGCAGCATCAGCTCGATCGACATCAGCAAGACGATGACGTTCTTGCGGTTGATGAACAAGCCGGCCACGGCAATGCAGAACAACACCGCACCGAGCACGATGTAATGCGCGAGTGTGATCATGGCTGTGGTTCCTGAGATGGATTCTGCGATGGTGTTGTCGACTCCGAGGGACGAACGGCGTCCATTTTCACGATGCGTACGCGATCACGCGGATTGACCTTGACCTGCTGACTGGCCGACTCGTAGCGAGCGTCTCGACGCTCGCGCAACGTCAGGGCGACCGCGGCCACCACACCCACCGTCAGGATCAGCGCAGCGACCTCGAACGGCAACAGAAATTTCGTATACAGGGCCAGTCCCAGCCACGCCGTATTGGAGACTCCCGCGGCCGCCGCGGGGTCAACGCCCATCACCTGGGCGTGCATGGCACGCACGCCGATCATGGCCAGCATCTCGATCAGCATCACCACGGCGACGATCAGGCCGACCGGGAGGAACTTCACGAAGCCCTCGCGCATTTTTTCCTGGTCGATGTCCAGCATCATCACCACGAACAGGAACAGCACCATCACGGCACCGACATAGACCACGATCAACGCCAGCGCGAGGAACTCTGCGTCAAGCAGCATCCACAGGCAGGCCGAGCTGAAGAAGGTGAGCACCAGGGCCAGCACCGCGTGCACGGTGTTCTTCAACGTGATCACCGACAGCGCCGCCACCACCGTGACGAAGCTGAAAGCATAGAAACAGATGAGTTGTAACAGTTCAGGAGTCATCGTTGGCCTCAGCGGTACGCTGCATCTTGCGCGCGGTCCGCGGCAATCTGCTGCTCGAAGCGATCACCGATGGCCAGCAACTGCTGCTTGGTCACCACGTTCTCGCCACGATGCTCGAAGTGATATTCATGGATCGACGTTTCGACGATCGAGTCGACAGGGCAGCTCTCTTCGCAGAAACCGCAGAAAATGCATTTGAACAAGTCGATGTCGTAGCGCGTGGTGCGGCGCTGACCATCGGATTCACGCGGGGCCGAATCAATGGTGATCGCGAGTGCCGGGCACACCGCCTCGCACAGCTTGCAGGCAATGCAGCGCTCCTCTCCGTTCGCGTAACGGCGCAGCGCGTGCAGGCCGCGGAAACGGTTCGACTTCGGGATGTGCTCCATCGGGTAACGCACGGTGTACTTGGGCTTGAACATATAGCCCAAGGTCAGCGCCATGCCCTGGAACAGCTCGATCAGCAGAAGGCTCTTGAGATAACGGGTAATCGAATTCATTGTTTAAGCGCCCATGCCATAGCCGATCACGCCGAAATACTTCATGCAACCGGCAACCATCACCCAGGCAATGGCAATCGGGATGAACACCTTCCAGCCCAACCGCATGATCTGGTCATAGCGATAGCGCGGGAACGTGGCGCGGAACCACAGGAACAGGAAGCTCATCATGAACGCCTTGATGAACAGCCAGATGAAACCACCCGTCCAGACCCAGCTGATCCAGCCCGGTGCGTCGGCGTGAATCCACCCCTGCAGCGGGCTGAGCCACCCTCCCAGGAACAGGATCGAGGCCAGAAAGCTGACCAGGATCATGTTGGCGTATTCGGCCAGGAAGAACAGCGCAAACGCAGAACCGGAATACTCCACGTGGAAGCCGGCAACGATCTCCGACTCGCCCTCGGCCACGTCGAATGGAGCGCGGTTCGTCTCGGCAACACCGGAAATGAAATAGATCACGAACACCGGCAGCAACGGCAACCAATACCAGCTGAAGAAGCCCTTGTTGCCCGCCTGCGCATTGACGATGTCTGTGAGGTTGAGGCTGCCGGCCAGCACCAGCACGCAGACCAGGCACAAGCCCATCGCCAGTTCGTAGGAGATCACCTGGGCAGCCGAACGCATGGCACCCAACAAGGCATAACGCGAGTTCGAAGCCCAGCCGGCGATGATGATGCCGTAGACGCCGAGCGAGGTCATCGCCAGCAGGTACAGCACACCCGCGTTGGCGTTGGACAGCACCATCTTGCTGCTGAACGGCACCACCGCCCATGCCGCGAGTGCCGGAACCAGCGCGATCATGGGCGCCATGTAGTACAGGAATCGATTCGCCTTGGTCGGCAGGATCACTTCCTTGACAAGCAGCTTCACCACGTCGGCAAAAGCCTGCAGCATGCCGAACGGGCCGATCTTGTTCGGCCCCAAGCGCACGTGCATCCAGCCGATGACCTTGCGCTCCCAGTAAACGAACATGGCCACCGCGATAACCAGCGGAAGCACGATCGCCATGATGTAGAGCAGCGGCAAACCGAGCTGATGGATGAGTTGATCAAGCATCTGTCAGGCCTTGGTCAAGGTGATGGAGGCGCCGTAAGGCGGCAGCGTCGCGGTGAGATCGTGACCGGCTTCGATCCAGACCGCGCCATCCGGCACGGCAGCGTCGACCACCAGGGGCAGCCGTGAATGCTCGACACGCAATGACTCGCCGTCGATCAGGCCCAAACGCCCGGCCTCCCGCGCGTTCAGTCGTGCCGATGGCGCGCGATTGAGTGGATGTGCATTGAGCGCAGCGGCACGACGCAGCACGGCGTCGCCGCGATAGATCGGCCAGCTGGCGAAGCGGGTCAGGCCATTGACGGAAGCGCGCGTGGCCAGGCCATCGCGTGGCGCGGCTGCACGTTCGGTTATGCCATCACGCAGGCCGGCAATATCGTCAAACTCGAATCCAGCCAACTGCAGCGAACCGCCCAACGCACGCAATACCTTCCAGCCCGGCCGGGCCTGACCTGGCGCCTTGGCGCCAGCCAGCACGCCTTGAACCAGACCATCGACGTTGACGAGGGTGGCATCCATTTCCGGCAGCAACGCCATCGGCAGGATCACGTCAGCCACATCACGCAACGCCGCACTGGCGTAGGAAGTGAACGCCACAACCTGATCAGCCGCATGCAACGCCTTGAGCGCGGCGTCGCCATCGGCGAAATCGAGCGGCGGCTCAACGCCATAGAGCAGGTAGCTCTTGCGCGGCTGGGTCAGCATCGCCCGAGCGTCAAGACCGCCATTGCCCGGCACCACGCCCAGACGGCTCAAACCGACCGCGTTGGCACCGACCGGCAACTCGTTGTAAGCAGCACCGGTGGACTCGGCGACGAAACGGGCAATCGCGCGCAACCATGAGGCCTGCGGATGAGTCACCGCTGCCTCGCCCAAGAACACCACGGACTTGCCTGATTTCAAGGCGGCGATGGCATCACTGTCACCCTGATCGGTCTGCGCCGCCACGATCGCGCCCGCCAATGCCGCGGGTGCTGTGGCGCCCGCAGCCACAGCAGCTTTGGCCAGAGCCAGCAGGGCGTCGACCAGCGCCGGAGGCGCCACGATCGACTCGCCCGCGAGCGGGTAGTTGAAATCAAAGTGCGCGGGATTGACCGCGTACACCTTGGCGCCGCGCTTGGTCGCCTGGTGCACGCGATGGTTGAGCAACGGCATCTCGTGGCGCAGGTCCGAGCCGACCAGCAATACCGCCCTGGCCTGATCCACTTCAGCCACCGGCAGCGCAAACGGCTGTGCCGTCGCGTTATCGGCAAAATCGAGTTGGCGCAGGCGATGATCTACATGGCCGCTGCCCAGGCCCCGAGCCAGCCGCACCAGCAGATCACCCTCTTCGTTCGAGGTGGCCGGGTGCACCAGGACGCCGAGCTCGCTGCCCGGCGCCTTCTTCAGCGCATCCCCGGCGGACTTGAGCGCATCTTCCCAGCTGGTGGCGCGCCATTGGCCGTTGCGCTTCACTTCCGGCGCGCTGATGCGATCGTCGGCGTACAGGCCCTGGTGGCTGTAGCGATCGCGATCGGACAGCCAGCACTCGTTGACTGACTCGTTGTCACGCGGCACCGTGCGCAGCACGTCACCGCGACGGGTATGCAGCCACAGATTGGAACCTAGCGCATCGTGATAGCCGATCGACGGCTTGGCGATCAGCTCCCAGGCGCGTGCCTGGAACTGGAACGGCTTGTTGGTCAATGCCCCGACCGGACAGACGTCGATGATGTTGCCCGACAGCTCCGTCTCGATCGTCTTGCCGATATAGGTACCAATCTGCAGGTTCTCGCCACGGCTCATGCCACCGAGCTCGTAGGTGCCGGCAATCTCGCTGGTGAAGCGCACGCAGCGCGTGCACTGGATGCAGCGGGTCATCTCGGTGGCAACCAACGGCCCGAGGTTTTCGTCAGCCACGGTGCGCTTGCGTTCGGTGTAACGCGACACACTGCGGCCGTAGCCCAAGGCCACATCCTGCAGTTCGCACTCGCCGCCCTGGTCGCAGATGGGGCAATCGAGCGGATGGTTGATCAGCAGGAATTCCATCACGTCTTTCTGGAACTTCAGCGCTTTTTCCGAGCGCGTCGTCACCTTCATGCCCTCCGCCACCGGGGTGGCACAGGCCGGCTGCGGCTTGGGCATCATCTTGCCGCCCATTTCCACGTCAACCAGGCACATGCGGCAGTTGGCGGCGATTGGCAGCTTGCGGTGATAACAGAAACGCGGGATCGCCACGCCGATCGCGTCGGCGGCTTCGATGATCATCGCGCCCTTGCGGATCTGGGTGGGTTTGCCGTCGACCTCGATGTTGAGCAGATCGGGGGCGGTGGAAGTCGGCTGCGCACTCATGCGGCAACCTCCGCGCCGGCAGGCGCAAACTCGTCTTCGGTCATCGAACGGCCGTGTTCCACAAAGTATTCAAACTCGTTCCAGAAACGCGCCAGGAAGCCCTGCACCGGCCACGCTGCAGCCTCACCGAACGCGCAAATGGTGTGCCCTTCGATCTGCCCAGCCACGGCTTTCAGACGATGAAGATCATCTGTGGTTCCCTTGCCTTCGACGATGCGCGAGAGCACGCGATACATCCAGCCGGTGCCTTCGCGGCACGGCGTGCACTGGCCGCAGGACTCGGCCATGTAGAAACGCGAAATGCGATGACAGACCTTGACCATGCAGGTGGTTTCGTCCATCACGATGACCGCGCCCGAGCCCAGGCCCGAACCGGCCTTCTGCAGGCAGTCGTAATCCATCGTGCTTTCCAGCATCACGTCGGCAGGCAGCACCTTCATCGACGAGCCACCGGGAATCACCGCTTTCAGCTTGTGTCCGTTGCGCACGCCACCGGCCATGGCCAGCAGATCCTTGAAGGAGGTGCCCAGACGAATCTCGAAATTGCCCGGCTTGTTGACGTGACCGGACACTGAGAAAATTTTCGGGCCGCCATTGTTCGGCTTGCCCAGATTGAGGAACCAGTCCGACCCGTTGCGTATGATCGCCGGTACCGAGGCATAGGTTTCCGTGTTGTTGATCGTGGTCGGCTTGCCATACAGACCAAAATTGGCCGGGAACGGCGGCTTGAATCGCGGCTGGCCCTTCTTGCCTTCCAGCGACTCCATCATCGCGGTCTCTTCGCCACAGATGTAGGCGCCAGCGCCGAGCGCAGCGTAGATGTCCACGTCAATACCGGTGCCCTGCACGTTCTTGCCCAGCAGGCCGGCAGCGTAGGCCTCCTTCAGCGCTTCCTCGAAGTGCTCGAAGGGCTCATGATGAAACTCGCCGCGCAGGTAGTTATAGGCCACAGTGGAACCAGTGCAGTAGCAGGCGATCGCCAGCCCCTCGATCACCGCATGCGGGTTGTAACGCAGGATGTCACGATCCTTGGCCGTGCCGGGCTCGGACTCGTCCGAGTTGCAAAGGATGTACTTCTGCATGTCGCCCTTGGGCATGAACGACCACTTCAGCCCGGTCGGGAAACCGGCACCGCCGCGACCACGCAGACTGCTCTTCTTCACTTCGTCGACCAGCGTCGACGGATCGGGCTTCTCGGCGAGAATTTTTCGCCAGGCCTTGTATCCGTCCACCTGTTCATAGCTGGTCATCGCCCACGGCTTGTCGAAATGCAAGGTGGTGTAGACGACCTGGTGTTCCTGGGGTGCGGGTCCGACTGCTGCCATGACTTACTCCAACCCGTCCAGAATGTCGTCAAGCTTCTCGGTGGTGAGATGCTCGTGGTAATGCCCGTTGACCGTCATCGCCGGCGCGTAGACGCAGGCCGCGATGCATTCCTCTTCCTGCTTGAGATAAACGCGTCCATCCGGCGTGCTCTCACCAAGCTTGATGCCGAGCTTCTTCTCGCAGTGATGGACCAAACCCTCGGCGCCATTGAGCCAGCACGAGATGTTGGTGCAGATCGCCACGTTGTTGCGGCCTACCGGCCTGGTCTCCAGCATCGAGTAGAAGCTGGCGACCTCGTAGGCCCATACCGCGGGCAAGTCCAGGTACTTCGCCACGGCTGTGATCAGCTCGTCGGTGAGGAACCCCTGGTTCTGCTCCTGCGCGGCGAACAGGGCCTGGATCAACGCCGAACGCTTGCGGTCGGGTGGGAACTTGGCCACCCATTCGTCGATGTGATGGCGGGTAGGGTCGGTAAGTACGGCGAGAGGATCGGCGTTCCTGACCTGCTCGAAATGTCCGGTGGCTTTCATGCGTTTCTCCGTCGTGCCGGCTCAGCGATCCACTTCGCCGAACACGAGGTCATAGGTTCCGATCATGGCCACCACGTCGGCGAGCATGTGGCCGCGCACGATGGTGTCCATGGATGACAGGTGGGCAAAGCCCGGGGCACGCAGATGGGCGCGGAACGGCTTGTTGGCGCCGTCGGAAACCAGGTAGCAGCCGAACTCGCCCTTGGGCGCCTCGACCGCGGCATAGGTCTCGCCCGCCGGTACGCAATAGCCTTCGCTGAACAATTTGAAGTGATGGATCATCGCTTCCATGTCCTGCTTCATCTCGACCCGCGACGGCGGCGCCACCTTGAAGTTCTGCACCATCACCGGACCCGTGTTCGCACGCAGCCATTGCACGCACTGCTTGATGATCCGATTCGACTGGCGCATCTCTTCCACGCGGCACAGATAACGGTCGTAGCAGTCGCCGCCCACGCCCACCGGGATGTCAAAATCCATCTCGGCGTATTTCGCATACGGCTGCTTTTTGCGCAGATCCCATTCGACGCCCGAACCACGCAGCATCACGCCGGTCATGCCCCACTGCTGGGCGAGCTCCGGGGAAATCACGCCAATGCCAACCGTGCGCTGCTTCCAGATACGGTTATTGGTGAGCAGTTCCTCGTACTCATCCACCTTGGACGGGAAGTCGGCGGTGAACGCATCGAGAAAATCGAGCATCGAACCTTCGCGCCAGCTGTTCAGGCGCTTCAGGTCACTGCCCTTGTGCCAAGGCGATTCGCGGTACTGCGACATCTGTGCCGGCAGATCGCGGTAAACGCCGCCTGGACGGTAATAGGTCGCATGCATGCGTGCGCCCGACACCGCCTCATAGACGTCCATCAGCTCCTCGCGCTCGCGGAACGCGTAGAGGAACACCGCCATCGCGCCCAGATCGAGCGCATTCGAGCCAATCCACATCAGGTGATTCAGGATGCGGGTGATCTCGTCGAACATGGTGCGGATGTACTGCGCGCGCTCCGGAGCCTCGATCCCCAGCAAGGTCTCGATAGCCCTCACGTAGGCGTGCTCGTTGCACATCATCGACACGTAGTCGAGCCGGTCCATGTAACCGATGGACTGGTTGAACGGCTTGGACTCGGCCAGTTTTTCGGTGCCACGATGCAGCAGGCCCACGTGGGGATCGGCACGGACGATGGTTTCGCCGTCCATCTCCATCACCAGGCGCAGCACACCGTGTGCGGCCGGATGCTGCGGGCCGAAGTTCATCGTGTAGTTGCGGATTTCCTGCATGCTCAATTCTCCCGCCAGTGATCGGCGGCTTCGGCCCTGGCCTGCATCAGGTCGGCGTCGTTGCGGATGGTGCGCGGCACCAGCACGCGCGGCTCGATCGACACCGGCTCGTAGATCACGCGTTTCTGTTCGGGGTCGTAGCGAACCTCGACGTTGCCGATCAACGGGAAGTCCTTGCGGAACGGATGCCCGACAAAACCGTAATCGGTGAGGATACGGCGCAGATCGGGATGACCATCGAAAATGATGCCGTACAGGTCGAACGCCTCGCGCTCGAACCAGTTCACGCCCGGCCACACCTGGGTCAGCGAGGGCACCATCGGCAGGCTGTCATCCTCGCAGAACACGCGCAGTCGCACGCGCCGATTGTGCTCGATCGAGAGCAGGTGGATCACAGCGGCAAAGCGGCGCGGCTGATGGCCGGCGCGCGGGCGCTCGGCCCACGTGAAACGCCCCTGCGCCTGGCCCTCGACACCGCGCGAGAAGCCGGTACTGGAAATGGTTTCGGTATCCCACTCAACCTGACCGTAGCCCAGATAGTCGATGCCGCACAGATCGATCAGCTCGCTGAAGCGGAACGCCGGCTCGTCGCGCAAGGCCGTGGCCACCGCAATCAGGTCGCCGGCAGCTACCTCGGCGGTGACCTCCTGCCGAACCGAGCTGACGTTCAGCGTGTCACCGAATCGCGCAACGAGTTGATCAGCCAACGAGATCGTGGATGTATCTGACATATCAGGGCCTCACGAACGCGCGATGGTGCTGGTGCGGCGAATTTTCTTCTGCAACTGCAGAATGCCGTGGATCAACGCCTCGGCCGTGGGCGGGCAGCCCGGCACATAGATGTCGACCGGCACAATGCGGTCACAACCGCGCACCACCGAATAGGAGTAGTGGTAATAGCCGCCGCCGTTGGCGCAGCTACCCATCGAGATCACCCACTTCGGCTCGGGCATCTGGTCGTAGACCTTGCGCAGGGCCGGGGCCATCTTGTTGACCAGGGTACCGGCCACAATCATCACATCTGACTGGCGCGGGCTGGGGCGGAAGATCACCCCGTAGCGGTCAAGATCCAGACGCGCCGCACCGGCATGCATCATCTCCACCGCGCAGCAGGCCAGACCAAACGTCATCGGCCACATCGAGCCGGTACGCGCCCAGTTCATCAACTCGTCAAGACGTGCGGTAGCGAAACCGCGCTGCACCACCGGGTTGTCGCCGGCCGGGCGCAGGATGTCGTCGACCACGTTCAACGGCTCCGGGTTGTGCATCACCCGGCTGACGGAATCGATCACTCCCATTCCAGCGCTCCCTTCTTCCACACGTAGGCAAAGCCGATGACCAGCAACAGCAGGAACAGGCCCATCTCGATCAAGGCGATCAAGCCGATCTGCTGGAACACCACCGCCCACGGAAACAGGAAGGCGATTTCCAGATCGAAGATGATGAACAGGATGGCAAGCAGGTAGTAGCGGACATCGAAGCGCATCCGCGCGTCCTCGAAGGCCTCAAAACCGCACTCGTAGGGCGAAAGTTTTTCCGCCTCGGGCCGGCGTGGGCCGGCCAGCAGGCCGAGCGCGAGCAGCACCAAGCCAAGGCCGGTGGCAACGCCGATGAACAACAGGACAGGCCAATATTCGGCAAGCACGATGCAACTTACCTCCGCACCATCAGGCGCATCAGTGACCGTGGGGACGACAGTCCCAGCAATTCACGGTCCGGCTATTTCGATTCGGCAGGCCAACGCGACCAAGGGCTGCGCAGCCACGCTTGCAAGGCTTATTCCGCAAGCGCCCGATGTTCCGCGAGATGAGTTCGCGAATCCGCCCATTGTATCAGCGCAAAGAAGCACAACAAGCCTTGATGGCCGATTGGACGGTGATTATTTCCGGCGGAGCCACCAGACAGGCGGCAGGCAATCACATCGTGTGCGTGGGACGATCGGAGCTCAGCGTGCCGGCGAGGATATTCTCGATGCGGCTGCGCGCCGCTTCGGCATCACCTGACTCGTTGAAGTGGATGCCAATACCAGCCACCCGGTTACCCTGGGCACCGACGGGACTGATCCAGACCACCTTGCCAACCACCGACAGCCGCTCGGTCTCCTCAGCCAGGCTCACCAACAGCACCACCTCGTCGCCAAGCGAATAGGTCTGAGCCGTGGCCGCGAAGAGCCCGCCATGCTTGAGGAATGGCATGTACGCGTTGAACAGCGAGGCTGCGTCCTTGATTTTCAGAGAAATGATGCCCTGACGGGCAGCCATCGGTTTCATGCTGAGCTCCTGCCGGACGTTCGAACCGCCCGATCGATGGCATCGATCTTAGATCTTGCGCCGAATCTGCACCACTGCGACGTTACGCCGCGGGCAGCCAGGCGGTCATGCCCCATCGACATGACCTGCCAGCAACGACTGGCGTTCGTTGGCCAGACTGGTCCATGACGTCGGCGGCACCCAGCTGGCGACCCAGTCCGGGACGGCTTCACCGGACATCGGCCGCGAAATCGAAAAGCCCTGCAACTGATGGCAGCCCAGCGATGCCAGCAGATCACCCTGCTCCGCCGTCTCGACGCCTTCGGCAATCACCATCTTGGCCAGCATGCGGGCGGTCGTGATCACCCCCGCCGCGATTGCCATGTTGCGCTCGTCGCTGAGGATGTCACGCACAAAGCTCTGATCGAGCTTGATGTGCTCGATATCAAGTTGCTGGATGTGGCTCAATGAGGCCGATCCGGTACCAAAATCGTCCAGGCCCACCCGAATGCCGCGGTGACGGCATTCTTCGATAACAATCTTGGCGCGCGCGTGATCCATGCTCGGTCCGGTCTCGGTGACCTCGATGCCGAAACCCACATCCATCACGTCAGGATAATTCTCCAGCTCGGCATCGATATCGCTGAAAAAGGCCGGGTGCAGGAGGTGACGGGTACTGATGTTGACCGAAACCGGAATGGAGACGCCCACCCGCAGCCACGCCTGGCAGTAACGCAGCGCCTCACCAAGCACGAATCGACCGATCGGGCGGGCCAGCTGCGGATCATCCAGCACGTGCATGAAATTGGCCGGACCGATCAGCTCCACCCCGCTGTCATTCAGTCGCAACAGCGCCTCCATGCCCGCAACGCCCTGCACACCAGGCAAACCGTCGATATAGACGATCGGCTGAAACACCAGTTGCAAATGAGAACGGATCAGGGCCTGAGCCATTCGCTCCCGCATCGCCTGCAATCGCTGCAATTCCACTTCCATGGCCGGCTCGTACAACAAGCCGCGGTCCTTGCCCTCCTCCTTGGCGGCATACATCGCCATGTCGGCATGCCGAACCAGGCCTTCCGCATCAGACCCATCAAGCGGGCACAAGGTCCAGCCGATACTGGCCGACAGATAGAGTTGCTCACTCATCAGGTTGAACGGCGCACGCAGGGCCTGCAGCACGCAGCGGCTGATGACATCCAGTTGTTCGCGGCTGTCCAGCCCCGGAATAAGCAGGGCGAATTCATCACCACCGAAGCGGGCCAGCACATCGGCTTCGCGCAACATGCCCCGTATCCGGGACGAGGCTTCGATCAGCACCTGGTCGCCGCCCTCGTGCCCGATGGTGTCGTTGACGCTCTTGAAGCGATCGAGGTCGAGCACGCCCACCGCCAGCAGTGCCCCCTGCTCGCCCGCTTCAGTCCGCGCCCGCTCCAGCAGGCTGAACAACAGGCGCCGATTGGGCAGGCCGGTGACAACATCGTAGAAGGCCAGGCGCTCCACCCGGGCCCCATGCATCTTCTGCTCGGTAATATCGCGCTGCTGCCAGATCCTGCCTCGCAGGACGCCGTCGATCCGGATCGGCGTGAAATCCCGCAGGAAAATCCGTCCGTCCTTCATGGCGATTTCATCGCCCCGAACCGGCTGGTTCCTGCCGACGATCTCCTTCAACCTGGCCAGCTCCCTTTCCGGGTCTTGGTACACCTGCATGACCCGGGTGTAGATCACCTTCGCCGGATGCCCCTCCAACTCGGCAGGTGTCTCGCTGAATCCGTAGAGCTCGCAAAATGCGTCATTGGCAAAGCGCACGGTGTCATTTTCAGAGACCACCAGCAAACCGGCGTACTGGTTGGACAGGATGGTGCGAAAGTGCTCCAGATTGAAGCGCAGCTCCTGCTCGGCCACCAATCTGGCCGCCTGGGCCCGCTGAACCTGCATGCCCAGCCCGAGCTCGACCCCAATCTCCTGGAACACCTGGGTCTCGACCGATGTAAACGCATCAGGCTGGGTCGCACCGAGCACAAGCGCCCCCACAATCTGGCCGTCCACCCGCAAAGGCAGCGCGAGGACAGCGTCCAGATCAAGCGCAGTGTCCTCCAGCGGCCAGTCCCTGGGCGCACCCGGCCGCAAGTGGCAGATGCTGGGCTGCTCCGTCGAGAGTGCATTGACTACCGCATCGCTGGCGCGCTCGGGATCGGACAGGTTGAACCGTTCGTCCAACTGAGCCGTCGCCGCCATGCCGGCACTCGCGCGCAGTCGCAAGACACCGCGCTCCCCCTCGTCCAGCATGCCGATCCAGGCAAAACGATAACCGCCTACGCGATGAGCCACGTCGCAGGTATCGGCCAGCAATGCCGGCTCGCTGTTGCTGTGCGTAACTACTTTGATCATCTCGCTGAGCAGGCGCAAGACGCGCCGCTGGCGGGCCTCCTTGCGCGCCGCACGCAACAGCAACAGCCGTTGCTCGCGCGCCTCCATGTCCAGGCCAATACTTGCGGCAGCCTGCTGCAGCAGCTCGATCATCCGCGGAGAAAAAAAGCCCGCATGGCCAGCCCTGATGACCAGGCCCGCGGCCACCTCCCCGAACTTCATCACCGGTACGGCAACCACCGACATGACGCCATGCCGGGCATAGGCCTGTCGAAATTCATCCAAGCCTGGCAAGTGACGAATGTCCACCTCCAATTGCGGCGTGCCTTGCCAGAAGGGCAACTGGGCGACCGAAAGCGGCAGGCAATCCGGATAGATATCCTCCTTGCCGGCCGGGACTGTCGCCGGGGCGATCCGATGAAACATGCCACTGGCATGATCAACCTCGCCAAGCATCACCAGCATGGCACCGAGCCGGCGCTCGAGTACCTCGATCACTGCCTCGTAGAGCACCTGCGGGTCCAGCGAGCGAACCAGCAACTGCCCGATTTCGGACAGCGCCGCGTAGAAACTCTCACTCGTGTGGGTCACTTGATCAGCGTTGAAGGCGATCGAATTCTGATCCGGGCTATGCATTCACGTACCAACCAGATGGATGGAACCAGCGGCAACTCACGATCGATGGCGTAATGGGATCAGCAGAAATCCTCGCCCGACCGGATGAGGGCGCAGGCAAGTTTGATGAAGGGCACGGCCCGAGTCAGCTTCCCCCAATCACCAAGCTATCCCGCTCAACCCGCCTATGCAAGCGCCCAGTCGGCATCAAGCGAATAGCTAGCCGAGCTCGTGCCAGCCCCATCGATCGAAAATCCAGAGCGCAGGAAAACTCAAGGCCAAGCGGACGAAACATGGAGACGGGGACGCTGTGGACGCCAGCACAGGACACAAGTGGAACCTGCCAGCCGGATCACGCTTCAGGGGCGCATCACGCCAACGCCACGTCTGCGTTCCGCCCAATCCCACCACGCTCAGATGCAACCACGGGCGCAGCCACGCCGCAGGTTGCCACGGCAACGCAGCTTGAAACCTTTCCAGTTCTCCGGATATGCCTTCAAAGCGCTCCGGCCTCGATGCCAGCCGGCGCATGCGCCGGCCGCTCAGCGCCATCTGGCTACGATGAGCCTCCAGCGCCGCCCTCTTTTTCGCCAGCTGCGCGGCACTGCCGCCTATCTCGACCCAGTTGTGGCGCCCGGCTTTTCCGTGCACCAGATAACCGATCAACCGTGGCTGCGTTGACCGACCGACGAGCGCCAACCGGAGCAGTACATGGGCGGAGCCGTGATCAGGATGCCGGTCATTGAGCGAGGGCATCGCGATGAGATTGGGCTGAAACGTATCAATCACGTCGGCCACGGACGAAGCCGCCTGTCCATGGCTGCCCAGCAAAACGTCGGTTACGCCCATGTCCGGCCAACCCATCGGCTGCAGAGCCTGCTCTGGCAAATCGAGACAGGCCAGCGCGTGCAGCATCTCGGCACAGCGACGCCGCCCCCAACGCCGGCGGGCCGCCACTCCGATCCAGAGGCGCCGCTCCAGCCAGCGTTGCGGCCAGGGATTGTTGTCGCCAGCGGTCAGCAACAGTATCCGCACTTCGCCGCCTGCCACGCGCACCTGTTGGATCAGCAGTCCGGTCGCGATGGTTTCGTCATCCGGGTGCGGCGCCACCACCAGCAAGCGGGTCTGCGCGGAAAATGTGGGCAGGCCCGGCCGCAGCATGGCCGCGATCAACGCCAACGGGCCAGCAACTCCAGCAACAGCAGGTCCGCCCGCAAGGGGCCACGCAGGCTTTCACGCGTGCGATTAACCCGATTGAACCAGTCCCCCAGGGCTTCGACGTCCATGGCACTGGCCAACGGCCCGATGCAGGCAGTGGCGCGTGCACGGATCTCGTCAGCCGTCGCCTGGGCGGCAAACCAGAGCCGCTGTGCCGGCTCGTCGTCCAGCCAGCGCTTGACCACGTCAGTCGGCTGACCGCGACCAGCGGCGAGGGCTGCCAGATCGTTGCGGACTTCGAGCCGTTGCGCGAGCGCGCCCTGCCCGGCCCACAACTGCGCCAGACCGGGATTGCCTCCCGCCGCGCTCAGCGCGGTCTCGGCGTCGCGCACGCCTTCGGCCCGCAGCCAAGCCAGCGCCTGCCCAGCAGGTGGCAGGTGGAACTCGACCCGCTGGCAGCGGCTGCGGATAGTCTGCGGCAATCGCCCTGGCGCATCGGCAATCAGGACCAACATGGTCTGCGCTGACGGCTCCTCCAGCGTCTTCAGCAACGCGTTGGCGGCAGCCGCATTCATGGCGTCGGCAGGGTCGATCGTCACCACCTGCCAGCCGCCGAACTGGCTGCTCATGGCCAGTCGCGCCGACAAGTCGCGGATCTGATCGACCACGATTTCGCTACGCTGCACACCGTCCTTGCGCAGGCCAAAGCTCAGAAAAATCCGGTCGGGGTGGGTACCTGCGGCCATCAGCAGACAACTACGACAATGCCCACATGCCTCACCGTCCACCGGCTCGATGCACAACAGGCTCTGCACAAAACGTTGCGCAAACGCACGCTTGCCGAGCCCGGCCGCCCCCACCATCAGCAAGGCATGCGGCAGCGCATCGCGTTGCCGACGCGCCTGCAGCCGGGCCCAGTGTTCAGCGTGCCAGGGAAGGATGCTCATCACTGGTGCTCCACGACCAGCGCAAACAACGCCGCCGTGGCTGACTGCAACACATCAACTGCTGACCGGCTGGCGTCGATGACTCGAAACCGCTCCGGCTCGGCCGCTGCTCGTTGGCGATAGCAGGCACGTACCCGCTCAAAAAACGCATCCGCCTCCACCTCGATGCGATCAGCATCGCCACGACCGGCAGCACGCGCACGACCCGTGGCTACCGGCAAGTCAAGCAACAGGGTGAGGTCAGGCTTCAGCCCCGCGCAAGCCCAGCGCTCCAGTTCCGCAATGCGCTCCAGTGGCTGGCCGCGACCGCCTCCCTGGTAGGCATAGCTGGCATCCGCGTAGCGGTCGCACAAAACCCATTGGCCAGCGCTCAGAGCCGGCTCGATAATTTCACGCACCAACTGGGCGCGCGAGGCGAACATCAGCAGCAGTTCGGTCTCGGCGGCGAGCCCGTGCTGCAGTGGATCCAGCACGATCGCACGCACCGCTTCACCCACACGGGTACCGCCGGGCTCGCGTGCCTGGATCAGGATGATGCCGCTCCCCACGAGGTAGTCGCGCAACCCCGCCAGCAAGGTGCTCTTGCCGGCACCTTCACCACCTTCAAGACTGATGAACTTGCCCCGCTGAACGGTCATCGGCAATGCTTCCGCTGGTAGCAGTCGACGTTGCGATTGTGCTCTTCCAGAGTATTGGCGAATACATGGTGACCATCGCCACGGGCAACGAAATAGAGCGCATCTCCGGCTGCAGGATGCAGCGCCGCCTCCAGCGCCGGCTTGCCCGGAAGCGCGATCGGCGTCGGTGGCAAGCCAGGTCGGGTATAGGTGTTGTACGGCGTATCGGTAGTCAGATCGCTCTTGTGGATCTTGCCGGTGTAGCGCGCGCCCATGCCATAGATGACACTGGGGTCGGTCTGCAGCAGCATGTGATCCTGCAGGCGGCGCACAAACACTCCAGCAATCTGCGCACGCTCATCCGCGCGGCCGGTTTCCTTCTCGATGATCGACGCCAGGATCAGCGCATCGTAAGGCGTGGCCAGCGGCAGATCCTTGTCGCGCCCGGGCCATAGCGCTGCCAGCGTCTTGACCATGGCTTCATGCGCACGACGGAGGATGTCGAGGTCGCTGTCACCCTTCACGTAGGCGTACGTCTCGGGCAGAAAGCGTCCTTCCGGAGCCTCCCCCGCGGCACCGATTTTCTGCATGATCGCGGTATCGTCGAGCCCGGCGCTCTCGTGCTTCAACTTCTCCGCTCGAGCCAGCGCCTGGCGCAACTCGTTGAAGGTCCAGCCGTCGACAATGGTGAATTTGCGCTGCAGCACTTTGCCGGCCGCCATGTTCGCGAGCAGCTGGCGTGGCGTTATGCCGTGCTCAAGAGCGTATTCGCCGGCATGCAGCCTTGCAGCCACACGCATCTGCTCGGCCAGCAGCCGCCAGTAAAGCGGGGCGGCATTCGTCAATCGGCGCTGGCGCAGTTCGCCCACAATGTCCTTGAAGCTGCTGCCGCGGCTGATGTCGACGCTGTCGCCCTGGGCTGGCACATTCAACGGCGTACGACTGAAGCGCTCGAAATCCGCCCAGCCATAAAAAAGACCAGCCGCCATCACCAACATGACCAGCATGACCAGCAGCAACAAGGCGCGTGGAAAAACCCGCCCACGCATCCGCTTGTAAATCATCCGCCCTGCTCCATCGAAAATCCCAGATTGCGCCAGTGTTGGTGAAGTTGACGACTCATCGCGCCCGGCTCATAAATCCGCTCAGCCAGCGACTGTACCGGCAAGATGCCACGTACGCTCGAACTGAGAAAAACCTCCGTGGCGCCCAGCAGCGCATCCAGACTCAAATCGCACACCAGCGCCTGCGGACAGGCCGACAGCACTTCGGCGCGAGCGACCCCCGCCACACCACAGCGGTCCAGCGCCGGCGTCAGCAGCTGGCCGTCCACCACTGCAAACAGGTTGGCCATGGTCGCCGAAATCACCCGACCCTGGCTATCGCACAACACGCCTTCGCCTATGGCTGGGTCGTCCCACTCAGCACGTGCGAGCACCTGTTCCAAGCGGTTGAGGTGCTTGATGCCGGCCAGCAGCGGCTGCTCGGCCAGGCGCAGGTTGCAAACCCGCATGCGCACGCCCTCATGGGCATCGCCCCTTGTTGGCGGTGGCGCAAACGCAGCCACCACCCGGGTAGGCTGTACCACAGCGGGCGGCGCGTAACCCCGCTCGCCGAAGCCGCGAGTCAGCGTGATGCGTACCACCGATTGCGGCATCTCATGGCTGGCTTGAAGGACCTCACGCCACAGCTGCCCGGCATCGGGCGCCGGCATTCGCAAGCGCCGGCAGCCTTCGCCGAGCCGCTGCATGTGACGCGACCACAAAGGCGCCATCACGCCGATCAGGCGGATGCTTTCGAACAACCCGTCGCCGTAGGCCAGCCCACGATCCAGCGCGGAGACATGGTCGATCGCGGCGCCGTTGACCAACATGCGCCCGCTCATCAGCCCGGCACTCCCAGCGCGTGCAAGAGGCCACGTGCCTTGGCCCGCGTCTCATCGAGCTCGCTGACGGCCACCGAGTCGGCGACGATGCCGGCGCCGGCACGCAAGCTCACTTCCGTGCCAGCTTGGGTCAAGGTGCGAATGAGGATATTCAAGTCGAGATCACCATTGCGATCGAGATAGCCCAGCGCGCCGGTATAGGCCCCTCGTGGCGCATGTTCAAGCGCAGCGATGATTTCCATGCAACGCACTTTCGGACAACCCGTGATGGTGCCGCCCGGGAAGGTGGCCGCGATGACCTGGCCGGGAGTCACTTCCGAGCGCAGGCGGCCGCGCACATTGGAGACGATGTGGTGCACGTGGGCGTAGCTCTCCACTGCCATCAATTCATCCACCTCGACCGTACCCGGCACGCAGACGCGACCCAGGTCATTGCGCTCCAGATCGATCAGCATCACATGCTCGGCACGCTCTTTGGGATGCGCACGCAGCTCCCGGATGCGCGCCAGCTCGTCATCACCGGGCAACCTTGGACGGGTGCCGGCGATCGGCCTGGTCTGCGCCATGCCCTGACGCACTTCCACCAGCCGTTCCGGCGAGGAACTCACCACCGACCAGGCTGCTTGCTGCAACATTCCCGCAAAAGGCGCCGGGTTCGCCTTGCGCAACACGGAATACAGGGAAGCGGGCGCAGGCGGCTGCGCATAGCGCGCCCGCCACTCGCGGGAAAGATTCACCTGGAAAATATCGCCGTTGTAGAGATGCTCGTGGATACGCTCCACGCCTCGCAGAAAGTCCTCCGGCGCGTCCTCGCTCCAGCTGACGGGATCCACCGGCGGAGAAATCTCCGGTACGACAGCGAGATCTGACTCAAGCCTGTCGAGCAAGTCTTCATCGCCGACCTCGGCGATCAGGATCGTGCGATCGAGGGCGTGGTCAACAATGATCGCCGCGGGGCAACGCAGCGCCAACGCCACCGGTAGCACCGACGGCGCAGTCAGCCTCAGGCTAGGCTCAATTTCGCCAGCCAGTTCATAGGCCAGCAACAGGACCCAGCCCCCGTGAAATGGCAGCTGATCGTCAATCGGGGACACTCGCTCAGACTGCCACGCAGCATCCAGTGCATCGAGGAAGCGCCCGCCCGGCAAATTGCCTGAATCGTCGCACAGCTGGCCATTGGCCAGCAGAGTGAGGCGACCGCGCGGAAACGCGAACAGGATATCGTATCGCGACTGTGCGGTACCGCGCACCACGCTTTCAAGCAGGCACGGATAGCGCTGTGGAAATGCAGCGGCCGGCGCGAGCAAGTCGCGCCGGCCGGCCAGAACGCGCTGATGGCAAATCACGCTCAGACGCGGCGGAAAGCCAGCGTGCCGTTGGTCCCGCCAAAGCCGAACGAATTGGATATCGCCACATCGAGCCTGGCGTCGCGTGCCGTATGAGGCACGAAATCCAGATCGCAGCCCTCGCTGACTTCGTCCAGGTTGATCGTCGGCGGCAGTACCTGATCGCGCAGGGCCAGGATCGTGAAGATTGCTTCGACGCCTCCGGCGGCCCCCAGCAGATGTCCCGTAATCGACTTGGTCGAGCTCATGGCCAGCTTGTAGGCATGGTCACCGAAGACTTTCTTCGCCGCCATCACTTCACCGAGGTCGCCCAGCGGCGTGGAGGTGCCGTGCGCGTTGACGTAGTGCACCTCGGTCGGATCGATACGGGCGTCGTCAAGCGCGTTCTGTATGCAGCGCGCGGCACCCTCACCGCCTTCGCTCGGCGCCGTCATGTGGAATGCATCACCACTCATGCCAAAGCCGACAAGCTCTGCATAGATACGTGCACCACGCGCCTTGGCGTGCTCGTATTCCTCCAGCATCAGCACACCAGCACCATCAGACAAGACGAAGCCGTCACGGTCCTTGTCCCACGGCCGGCTGGCCCTGGTCGGATCGTCATTGCGGGTGGACATCGCCTTGGCCGAGCAGAAGCCCGCCATCGCCGTACCGGTGGTAGCGAATTCTGCACCGCCGGCAATCATCGCATCCGCATCGCCATACTGGATCATCCGCGCTGCGAGGCCGATGTTGTGAGTGGCTGTGGTACAGGCGGTGACACAGGCGATGTTCGGTCCCTTCAGACCAAACATGATCGACAGCTGCCCGGAGACCATGTTGATGATCGAGCTGGGCACGTAGAACGGCGACACCCGCCGCGGCCCCTTGGCAGCGAGCTCCAGCGCGGTAGCCTCAATCGTATACAGGCCGCCGATCCCGGCACCCACGGCCACACCGATACGCGGCGCATTGGCGTCGGTCACTTCCAACCCGGAATCGCGCAACGCCTGGGTACCAGCAGCGACACCGTAGTGGATAAACGGATCCATTTTCTTGACATCTTTGGCCGCCATCCATTGCGCGGGGTCAAAGTCGCTGACCTGGCCCGCAATGCGCGTGGAATAAGCGGAGGTATCGAAATGGGTGACCGGACCGATCCCGCTGACGCCCTTGAGGACATGCTGCCAGGCGGTGGCGATATCGTTGCCGACCGGCGAGATAATGCCCATACCAGTCACTACTACTCGACGCTTGCTCATGCTGTCTTCCTTCGTGATTCCGTAAACCCATCGCCAGCGAACACCTCGCAAGACGGGTAGCAGATACGTCGTCCCCTCAAGCAGGGACGCATCCCGTGCACCATACGGCGTCGGACGTTACAAAATGCAGAAACGAAAACTGCGCCAAACAGGCGCAGCGTTCGATATCGCCGCTTCATCGAACAAGACGAGGCCAAGGCCTGCCGGTTCGATCCGCAGCAAACACTCCCCGATCAATCAATCAATCCTTGGAATGGGCCTTGATGTAATCAACGGCCTGCTGCACGGTGGTGATCTTCTCGGCGTCTTCGTCGGGAATCTCGGTCTCGAATTCTTCTTCGAGAGCCATCACCAGCTCTACCGTGTCCAGCGAATCTGCGCCCAAGTCATCCACGAACGATGCGTTCGCCGTGACTTCATCCTCTTTCACGCCCAGCTGTTCGATGACGATTTTCTTGACGCGCTCTTCGATGGTGCTCATGTTGCCCAATCCTCTCAAGGAGTAAATGTTTGTCTGTGCGGCGTTGGTGCCCGCTAAAGGCCGAGCGCATTGTAGTGGCTAAACCGCGAGGCCGCCACGATTCGTCGGTGATACAGGACGCAGTTCCGGTCAATCGACGCGAAAACGCGATTGTCGCCTAAAACGAGGCCGCTGGCGACAACTACCTGCGCAAGCCTTATGGCATATACATGCCGCCATTGACGTGCAGCGTCTCACCGGTGATGTAGGCTGCCGCGGGCGAGGCCAGAAAACCGACCGCCTTGGCAACATCGCCGACCTCGCCCAGTCGACCCAGGGCGATCTGGCCCAGCAGCACCTGCTTGGATTCTTCGGGCAACGCGCGGGTCATGTCAGTATCGATGAAACCGGGCGCCACCACATTGACGGTGATTCCGCGCGTACCGATCTCGCGCGCCAGCGACTTGGAAAACGCGATGACACCAGCCTTGGCGGCAGCATAGTTCGCCTGGCCCGGATTGCCGGTCAAGCCAATCACCGAGGCGATCGAGATGATGCGACCCTTGCGCGCCTTCATCATGCCGCGCATGACAGCCTTCGAGGTGCGGTAGACCGAGCTCAGGTTGGTATCCAGGATGACGTTCCAGTCTTCCTCGCGCATGCGCATCAACAGTTGATCGCGGGTAATGCCTGCGTTGTTGACCAGGATCGACACCGCACCGAACTGCTTGGCGATACCATCGATCAAGGCATCGACCGCGGCGCTGTCAGTGACATCCAATATGCGGCCATGGCCGCCCAGGGTGGACAGCCGCTCACCGATCGCGACGGCACCCGCCTCAGTGGTCGCGGTACCGATCACAGTTGCACCCATCGCAGCCAGCTCGTCGGCAATCGCCGAGCCGATGCCGCGGCTTGCGCCTGTAACCAGTGCTACTTCTCCGTGCAATGGATTGCTCATCTATTGAAATTCCTGCCATTCAAGATTGAAAGTTGATGTAACCAGCAGCGAATTACGCCCATTCGGCGCGTGCCGCTTCCATATCCAATGGTGTGCCGAGCGGACGAGCCTCGACGTTTTTGTCGATGCGCTTGATCAGGCCACTGAGTACTTTTCCAGGGCCACATTCGGCCATTCGAATCGCGCCGCCAGCGGCAAGCGCCTGCACACACTCGATCCAGCGCACCGGCAGATACAACTGTCTCTGGAGCGCACCACGTATCTCATCGACGCTGTCATAGCTGTGTGCTTCGGCGTTCTGAATCACCGGGATCAACGGCTGTTGCCAGGCGATCGCCGCCATCCGTTCGCCCAACCGATCGGCGGCATCGCGCATCAAAGCACAATGCGACGGCGCCGACACCGCCAGCTTGATGGCCTTCTTTACGCCCAACTCGGCAAGTCTGGCCAACGCGCGATCAACCGCCTCGACATGGCCGGCGATTACCAACTGACCCGGTGAATTGAAATTGGCCGGCGAAACTACCTGGCCTTGCGCCACTTCCTCGCATACTGCTGCGATCTGGTCGTCGTCGCCACCCAGGATAGCTGCCATGGCACCCACACCGGCTGGCACCGCAGCCTGCATCAACCGGCCACGCTCGGCCACGAGGGACGCGGCATCGTGCAGCGACAACGCGCCAGCACACACCAGCGCACTGTATTCACCGAGGCTGTGACCGGACAGCAAGGCAGGTCTGGTGCCGCCCAGTTTCTGCCATACCCGCCACACCGACACGCTCGCCGCCAGCAATGCCGGCTGGGTAATCTCGGTGCGATTGAGCTGATCCTCCGGTCCGTTCGCACTCAACGCCCAGAGGTCGAAACCCGCAGCTTGTGAAGCCTCATCGAATGTTGCCGATACCTCCGCATGCGCCGCGGCGAGTTCGGCGAGCATGCCCACTGATTGCGAGCCCTGACCGGGGAATACGAAAGCAAGCGAGGAGGCAATTGAACTCATGGAGACACGGATCCTGTCGAATAAAACCATCATGGTGCCAGCATCGCTCGCAATACGCAGCTGTATTGGCAAACCAGCCCCCGAAAAGCATGATGCCGCCCAAGGAGGCGGCATCGATACAGAGCAGAGCCAGACAAAATCAATAGCGCAAAAGCGCCGATGCCCAGGTGAAGCCGCCGCCGAAGGCTTCCAGCAGCAGGTTCTGCCCACGCTGCACCTTGCCCGAGCGCACCGCGTAATCCAATGCCAGAGGCACCGAGCCGGACGAGGTATTGGCATGCTTGTCGACCGTCACGATGACGCGATCCATCGACATCTTCAGCCGTTTGGCGGTCGCCTCGATTATGCGTAAATTGGCCTGATGAGGAATCAGCCAGTCGATGTCCGATTCCTCCATGCCAGCGGCCAGCAAGGTTTCGCCAACCAGCGAATCAAGCGTCTTCACCGCGACTTTGAAAACTTCGCGGCCGGACATGTTGATGCGTACACCATGGTTGGGCTCGTCGTTGAATCCAACTGAGACACCCACCGGGTTGTACAACAGGTGCTTGTAACCGCCGTCTGCATGCAGACACGTAGCGTGGATACCTGGTTCGCTGGACGCCTCCAGCACCACCGCACCGGCGCCATCACCAAACAGCACGCAACTTTCTCGCTCGGTCCAGTCAACCATGCGGGTCAGCGTCTCGGCACCGATCACCAACACCTTCCTTGATTGCCCACTGCGGATGAATTTGTCCGCAATACCCAGCGCATAGACGAAGCCGGAGCATGCCGCATTGACATCGAATGCCGCACAGCCGTTTGCGCCCAGGCGATGCTGCACCAGGCACGCGGTTGACGGGAAAATGATATCCGGGGTCGTCGTGCCCAGGATGATCAGGTCGAGCTCCGACGCCTTGACGCCAGCGGCCTCCAGCGCGTTCCGTGCCGCCTGGAAGGCCAAATCTCCCGTCGTCTCGCCATCAGCAACGATATGACGCTGACGAATGCCGGTACGAGTACGAATCCACTCATCACTGGTGTCGACGATCTTTTCAAGATCAGCATTGGTGACGACGCGTTCGGGCAGCGCACTGCCAGTGGCGATGATGCGGGAGTAGATCTGGGCCATTCAACTATCCATCAACGGAAACAGGAGGATCGGACGCCATCGCAGCGTCAGCTACAAGCGCAACCTTAAGCCTGGACATCCCTGAACGCAAAACGGCGCGTCACCGCGCCGTTTTGCATGATCGCCTGGCGAAACCCACGAGGGGTTCGTCGGATCAATCAATCCTCGACCGACACCGCACCCTTGGTCTCGATCACTTTCTTGCCGCGGTAGAAGCCATCCTTGGTGACATGGTGGCGCAGATGCACCTCACCGCTGGTCGGATCGGTGGACAGCTGCACGGTCTTCAACGCGTCGTGCGAACGACGCATGCCGCGGGTGGACGGGGTACGGCGGCTCTTGGCAACTGCCATGGCATTTCTCCAACTGAAACTGAATGATCTGAAATCGGGATGACCAGGACTATGATCCAGGTCGATGGTTACTTCTTCAGTTCGCGCAACACCGCAAACGGATTCTCGGAGCGCCCTTCGCCAGCGGAATCATCCTCCGGCTCGTGGCCTGTCACTTGGTCGGGCAAACTGCTGTCCGGATTGACCGGAACCAGCGGCAGCGCCAACAACAATTCGTCTTCAATCACATCCGCCGGATTCAAGCGGCCATTCTCGGCTACCAGCAACGGCTCACAATCGGGCGGCAACCCAGCCTCATCGCGCTCCTGCTTGATCAAGCCGAGCCGGGTATCCAGCGCGATCGGCATGACAAACGGTTCCAGCGTGCGCTGACACAACAGGGTCAGCGAGGCCTCAGCGCGCACATCGACGTAACTGATGCCGAGGCTGTCCCGACCGAAATCCAGCTCGTATTTTACCTCGCCATCCGTGCCTGCCAACGCCTCGCACAGACGCCGCAAGGTCGCAATGGATAGCGTTCCCTGGAACGAACGCCGCGCGGACACCATGCGCCAAGCGTCCACGGACTCTGGCAGTGTCACGGACATAATCGGGAAATATTAGGTTTGAAGAGGCCCGAAGTCAACCTGCCCGGTGCCGGCGCCGCCGAACTCCGGCGTGGCACACGGCCTATTTTGCCTGATCCGGCCCCAATGCGGCAGACTGAACGCCCCATTTAGCCGAGCTATCGCCTTTGAATTCGTACCTGTCGCTCGGCGTCGCGCTATTTCTCGCCCTGCTGGTTGTGACAGTCGGCGTAGCGTTGTTGCAACGACGGCGCCTGGCACGGCGCGGGCGCAGCCTCACGAACATGCTGGACTTGGCTGACCGCCTGGAAGCCGATCTCAAGACCTGCCGCTCCGGCTTGAAGCAAGCCCACGCCGTGATGTCGCTCAATCCCGACTTGCCCGCCGCCAGCGAGCAGGACGCCCTCCACGCGATAGACGCCGGGCTGCGTGCGCTGCTGCAGCAGCGACTATGGATCCGCGACCGCGCGCCATACGCCAATCAGCACGAACTTGATCAAGCAACTAACGCCATGCACAGCACCCGCGACCGCCTGCAACCCCTGCTGAAAGCGCTGACCCAGGCTCACAGCGACCTGAACTGCGCCATGCGCGAACACATTCGGCGCGATTCGGAAATATGACAGCCACCCCCATGCGCCAGCCCCGGATCGTGCTGGGATCAACCTCACGTTATCGCGCCGACCTCCTGCGCCGACTGGTTGTCGACTTCGAACAGTCTGCGCCGGGCACCGACGAATCAGCGCTGGCCCACGAGTTGCCGGCCGATCGAGCCTTGCGCCTGGCCATCGCCAAGGCCGAGGCGGTAGCGGAGCACTGGCCCGACGCCTTGGTGATCGGCTCGGACCAGGTGGCGGAACTCGACGGACGGGTTCTCGGCAAGCCAGGCAACGCCGCCCGTGCACACGCCCAGCTCACCGCCTGCTCGGGGCGAGAAGTGCATTTTCATACGGCACTGTGCCTGCTTGATGCCCGCAACAGACAGCGACGCTCTCATGTCGATCACACCCTGGTGCGCTTTCGGTCGCTGGGCACCAGCGAAATCGAGCGCTACGTAGAACGTGAACAACCGCTCGACTGCGCAGGCAGCTTCAAGTGTGAAGGCCTCGGCATCAGCCTGTTCGAGTCAATCAACAGCCACGACCCCACCGCGCTGGTCGGCCTGCCGCTGATCGCGCTGGCGCAACTGTTGCGCGAAACGGGTATCACGGTGCCTTGAGCCAACCCTGGATCAAGCGGCCGCTACACTTGCCTTTGATCACGCGTGCTCCCTATTCACCGCGCCATACCTGCTCCCCGGAGAACCGATGTCCGCCATGACCCAGCCACACAATGCGCCCCTACGGCAGCGACTGGATGCCGCGATGGCCCAGGTCAATCGCGTGCTGCTGGGCAAACCGCGCCAGGTCAAACTTGCCTTCACCTGCCTTGTCGCCGGTGGACACCTGCTTCTTGAGGACGTGCCCGGCGTCGGCAAGACCACCCTGGCGCATGCGCTGGCAGCCACGTTTTCACTCGATTTCCAGCGCGTGCAGTTCACCAGCGACCTGCTCCCGTCAGACATCATCGGAGTCAGCGTGTACGAGCGCGAGACGGGGCAGTTCCGGTTTCATCCTGGCCCCATCTTCACAGGTCTGCTGCTGGCCGATGAAATCAATCGTGCCAGCCCCAAGACACAGAGCGCCCTGCTCGAAGCCATGGCCGAGAACCAGGTCACGGTGGACGGTCAGACCCACGCGCTGACGCAGCCCTTCTTTGTCGTCGCGACACAAAACCCGCTCGATCTCAACGGCACTTTTCCACTACCTGATTCACAACTGGATCGCTTCATGCTGCGCCTGTCGCTGGACTATCCAGACGCCAGCGCGGAACGCGCCCTGCTCAGCGGCACTGATCGCCGCGAACTGCTGGCCCAGCTCACTCCACAGCTCGATGGCGCCGCGTTGATTGCGCTGCACCGTCAGGCCCAAGGCATCACCGCGAGCAGTGCCCTGCTCGACTATCTGCAGGCCCTGCTCGCCGCCACCCGCCGCCACGGCGACATCCGCGTTGGTCTGTCACCGCGCGCTGGCCTTGCGTTACTTGCGGCAGCGCGAAGCTGGGCATTGATCAGTGGACGCAGCCATGTGTTGCCGGAAGACATCCAGGCGCTGTTCGTGCCACTGGCCGCGCACCGTCTGCTGCCCGCGAGGGGCGTCAATGGCGACACGCTGGCACGACAGTTGCTGACCGAGGTGGCGGTGGATTGATGGGCCAGATGCTGCAGCGCCTGCAACGATGGGCCGAGCGTCTGCTGCCCGCGCTCACCCGCTACCGTCGCCCCGAACCGCTACCGATCGAACTGCACCGACGCCGCATCTACATTGTGCCCAGTGCCTTTGGCCTCGGCTTTTCGGTGTTGCTGTTGGTTATGCTGGTGGGGGCGCTGAATTACTCCAACAACGCCGCACTGCTGCTCACCTGCCTGCTTGGCGCGGCCAGCGCATCGAGCATGCTGGTCGCATTTCGAAGTCTCGACGGCTTGAGGCTCAGCCATATCAGTGCCAGCCTGGCCGTAGCCGGTGAGCCGATCGAACTGAGCCTGACCTTCGAGTCCAGTCGGCTGCGCCAGGCCATTCGCCTGGACATGAACAACAGTAACGCTGCCTTCATGCTGGACGGTAACCAGCCAACTCAGGTCAACCTGTTGCTGGACACCGAAATCCGCGGCTGGCAGCCGCTCCCGCGTATGCGTCTGTGGAGCAACTGGCCGCTGGGACTATTCCGCAGTTGGAGCTGGTTGCATCCCGAGCAATCCGTGCTCATCTGGCCGCGGCCGGAAGCGGCCGGGCCGTCGCCGCAGGCGCCTGCCGAGGACTCACACCACATGCGTCTGCACCGCGGTGACGAGCTGGCTGCGCTGCGCGACTATCGCGCCGGCGATCCGCAGCGACACATCGCCTGGAAAGCCAGCGCACGCCAGGACAACCTGATGGTGAAGGACTTCGAACAGCCGCAGACACATCCGCAATGGCAACTGGACTGGCGCCAGCTGCGCGGATTGGATGACGAATCACGGATCTGCCGACTGGCCCGCTGGCTGAACGAAGCCCAGGCGCAACGCCGCCATGTCAGCCTCTGGTTACCCACCGAAGAAATCCGAAGCGGTAGTGGTCCTGTCCATCACATCCGTTGCATGAACGCGCTGGCGCAACTGCCATGAACGCCGCGTCACGCGCGACATCGGTCGCGCCACCGATCGACTCACGCACCTTCGATCTGCTGAGCCTGACCACAGCTTTGGTACTGGCGCTGCACACGCCACATCTCTCCCTCTGGCTCAGCGCCACGCTCGCACTGATACTCGGCTGGCGCTGGTGGCAACGACGTCGGCAATCCGGTCGGGTACCAGGCTGGTTGAAGATACCGATGCTGGCGCTGCTGACCCTTGCCGTCATCGCGCAATACGGCAGCGTTTTCGGCCGCGCGCCCGGCACCGCGCTCGCGGTGGGGCTGCTGATCCTCAAACTGCTCGAAACCGAGACGGTTCGTGATGTGCGCGTAGGCGTCAGCTTTGCCTGCTTCGCGCTGATGGACGCGCTGCTTTTTGATCAGGGCCTGGTATCCACCATTGTCGTCGCGACGGGTCTGCTGCCGGCACTGGCCACCCTGCGAGCGATGCAACCGGCGCAGGCACCGATCAGTCTGCCGCGTGCCATGCTCCCTGCCCTTGCGCTTTGCGCGGCAGCGCTGCCATTGGCGCTGCTGGGCTTCCTGCTGGTACCGCGATTGAGCACGCCGCTATGGGGTGCGCCAGCGGCAGATCAAGCGCGCAGCGGGCTCAGCGACAGCATGAGTCCAGGCGACTTCACCGAGCTGCTCACCGACGATCATCCGGCGATGCGGGTAAGTTTCGACGGCGCGCCACCGCCGCCGGATCAACGCTATTTCCGTGCCTATGTCATGTGGAACTACGACGGCCGTAGCTGGCGGTACGACAGGAGTCAGGGCCTGGGCAATCCGGCGCCGATCGATGTCGCCAGTTCGATCAGTTACCAGATAAGCCTGCAGCCAAGTCACCAGCGCATCCTGCCCACCCTGGATGTGCCGCTGGTGGCACCACCGCAGGCGATCCTGCTGCACGACCGCGAAGTGCTGGCCGACAAGCCAGTCAACGAACAACGCACTTATCAACTGAGCTCGGCACTGCGCTACCGCCTGCAACCAACGCTGGACGCGCGCGAGCAACGCCTCGGCCTGCGTCTGCCAGACAAACTCAATCCACGCACGCGTGCACTGGCTGCACTGTGGCGACAGCGCTTTGGCCATGATGATGCCGCCATCGTGCAGGCGGCACTGATCCTGTTCCACGACGGCGGTTTCCACTACACCCTGGCGCCGGCACCACTGGGTCGCAACGCTGTCGACGACTTCCTGTTCAATACCCGCGAAGGATTCTGCGAGCACTACGCGTCCGCATTCACCGTACTGATGCGCGCCGCGGGCATCCCCGCTCGCGTGGTCACCGGTTATCAGGGCGGCTACTGGAACAAACTGGGCAACTACCTGCTGGTGCGCAACTCCGACGCCCACGCATGGGGCGAAGTCTGGCTGCCCGGTCGTGGCTGGGTGCGGGTCGACCCCACCGGGGCAGTCCGCCCCCAGCGGGTCACCCTGGGCGCGGCCGCGGCGGCGGGCGATCAATTGGGCTGGTATCGCCGTGATTGGCTGCAGGGCTTCCGCAACCACTGGGACATTGTCAACCGATGGTGGGACCAGGGCGTTATCGGTTTCGACTCCTTGCGTCAGCGTGGCCTGTTGACGCCCTTCGGCATTACTGATGCCGATACCACGACGCTGGGGATTTTGCTGGCATTGGGCAGTGTATTGTTTATTACGGCCGGCCTGGCTTGGGCCCTGTTGCGGCGGCAGGTGCGCGATCCATTGCGCATGAGTTTGCATCAACTGGAACGAAAGCTTGGACGCGCGAACATCACCCGCCGCTCCGGCGAAGGTCCGCGGCATTACCTGAGTCGCGCCGCGCGCGCCTTGCCCGGACAACGAGAAGAACTTGCGAAATTGATGAAGATCTATCTGCAACTACGCTATGCCCATGACGAGCCACCACCTGAATCACTGCACGCATTTCAACGCACCGTGCGGAATTTTCGGGTACACAACGTGGTCAAATAAGAACCGACGCGATGGCGCACGCCATCGACCTTGATGGAGAGATACCCATGTACTCCCTGTACCGCCCACTGACCTTAGCCGCTGCCTTGGCCCTGCTGGGCGGATGCGCGACGATACCCAAGCCACTCGAAGGCACCTTTGCCAACGTATCCACTTCCGCCGCGCAGCAAGGTGGCGCCGGCGGCACCCAGGTTCGCTGGGGTGGCGAGATCATCAAGACCGAACCCGGTCAGCAGCAGACCTGCTTCTACCTGCTGGCCCGACCGCTGAACAGCCAGGCCCGGCCCGAGAGGGGCGCATCAGGCCAGGATCAGGGCCGCTTCGTCGCCTGCCGCAATGGCTTCTACGACCCCGAAGTGTTCACCCGTGGCCGCGAACTCACCGTCACCGGCACGCTGCACGGCACCGTATCGGAAAAAGTCGGCAAATATGACTATGCCTATCCGCGCGTCGAAGCCAGTGTCGTTTACCTGTGGCCAAAACGCTCGGTGTATGCCCGTTACCCGGCTCCCTTCTATGACCCGTTCTGGGGTCCGAGCTACTACGGGCCATGGGGTGGTCCTTACTGGGGCAACCCCTATGGAGCTGGTTTCTATGGTGGCGGGGTGATCCTCGTACCCAGCGGTGATGGCGACGGCGACTGATTCGGCGCACATCCCAGGCATCATGAAAACGGCGACCCTTGGTCGCCGTTTTCATGATGCCCTACGCAGCCACTCGCCTTCAGCCCGGTGGCCAGTTCATATGGCGCCCGGCCAACAGGTGCACATGCAGGTGGAACACAGTCTGACCACCATGCTCATTGCAGTTGATCACGGTGCGATATCCCGACTCGGCGAAACCCTGCTGCTTGGCGTAATCAGCCGCCGCCAGCAACAAGCGACCGAGCAGCTCGGCGTCTGCCTGAGCTGCCTCGTTGAGCGTCGCCAGCGAGCGCTTGGGAATGAACAGCACATGCACCGGCGCCTGCGGATTGAGATCACGAAACGCCAGTACCTCGTCGTTCTCGTAGACGATATCCGCCGGTATCTCGCGGCGAACGATCTTGCTGAAAATGGTATCGCTCATGACAGACTCCAGTGAGGTTTCAATCCAGCAATTGTCGACCGCCAAACGCATGCGCCAGCGTGCTGCGGTCGACGTACTCCAGTTCGCCACCCAGCGGCACACCATGCGCCAACCGGGTCGGCCGCACTCCGCCGGCGCGCGCCAGCTGGGCCAGATAGTGCGCTGTCGCCTCACCTTCAACGGTGGGATTGGTGGCAATGATCATTTCCTCGATCTCGCCCTCGCCCAGACGCTGGGCCAGCTGCGCCAGCCCCAGCTCCTCCGGACCCATCCCGTCCAACGGAGACAACCGCCCCATCAGCACGAAATACTGGCCGCGAAAGCCGGTAGCCTGCTCGATCGCCGCCAGATCGGTAGGCGACTCGACCACGCACAACAGCTGTCGATCGCGACTGCTGTTGGCGCATAGCGTGCACAATGGCTGCTCGCTGAAATTGCGGCACTGGCTGCAATGGCCAATCCGCTGCATGGCCTGCTCAAGCACTGCGGCCAGCCTGAGTCCGCGCTGGCGTTCGCGTTCGAGCAGATGGAACGCCATCCGCTGTGCGCTCTTGCCACCGACACCTGGCAAGCAACGCAACGCGTCGATCAGTTCGGCAAGAAGAGGTGAACCGCTCATCGACTGTGTGATTATCCCGTAGTGGCCCGCTCGCGGGCGATGCTCTTGTTCGGATCTATACCGTGGTTGCATCGAAGCAGAAGCATCGCCCGCGAGCGGGCTCCTGCATGATTTCAGAACGGCATCTTGAAGCCGGCCGGCAGGTTCATCCCGGCGGTGACGCCGCCGAGTTTGTCCTTGCTGAGTTCGGCCACCTTGTTGACCGCGTCGTTGATCGCCGCGGCCACCAGATCCTCGGCCATTTCCGGATCGTCGGCGAAGGTCTGCCGGTCGATCTGAACCCGCCGCACCTCGTGCGCCCCGGTCATCACCACGCTGACCAGGCCACCGCCGGCGCTGCCGGTGACTTCCTGCCTGGCGATTTCCTCCTGCGCACGCTTCATGTCTTCCTGCATGCGTTGGGCTTGCTGCATCAGTTGACCAATCTGTCCTCTCATCACGCGGCTCCGGATTCACTGTCAAAAGGTTTGATCGATTGCGGCACGACGCGCGCGCCAAAATCGCGCTTCATCGACTGCACCAGCGGGTCGTCCTCCATGGCCTGCTCGGCGGTGGCCTGCGCGTTGTCCCGTGCCTGTGCCGCACGCGCGGCGGGAGTCTCCGGGGCCGCACCCTGGCTGTTCGCAACAAAGCGCAAACGAATACGCTCACCCAAGGCCTGGCCGATACGTTCTTCCATCTGACTGACCATCGGCTCCACTGCCAGACTCATGTGTGCTGGCGCCAGCGCGAGCACCAGCGTCTGACCATCACGTTCGCGCAATACCGCATTCTGCGCCAGCAGGCCGAACGGACCACGCAAACCGGCACGCTCGATCAACGCATCCCAGTCAAACAGGCCATTGACGTCGCGCACCAGTTCCGCAGCAGGTGGTGCCGGCCTCGAACTTGGTGCAGGGGGCGCCGGTATGGCATGCGCCGGGCGACTACTTGCCACGGGTGCTGCGCGCGCCACGGGAGCTGCTGCCGGCACCCGTACAGTCGCCCCGGCGGGCGGGCTCACGGCGACAGACCGCTCCACGCGCGCGACGGGAACCGTGTCTCCCGGCCGAAATGCGAGCATGCGCAGCAACGCCATCTCGAAGCCCGTACGCGCATCCGGCGCCAGCGCGATATCGCGCCGCCCGGTGGTGGCAATCTGGTAATACAGCTGCACGTCTTCGGGCGCCATCCGCTCGGCCAACGAGGTCAGCGCATGATCATCATCCGTGTTCTCTTCAGGCCGATAGCCGGGGATCAGCTGGATCAACTGCAAGCGGTGCAGCACGCTGGCCAGATCATCCAGCACGCCACCAAAATCCGGTGAGTACGAGGCGATCTGCTGGCACTCGGCCAACAGCCGATCGCCGTCGCCGGCCACGAGCGCATCGAGCACACCCAATACCTGGCCGCGCGCCACGCTGCCGAGCATGGTGCGTACGTCGTCGGCATGCAGCGCGCCACCGCCATAGGCAATCGCCTGGTCAAGCAGGGACAGGCCATCACGCAGGGAACCATCGGCCGCGCGGGCCAGCTCGCCGATCGCGCTGTCCTCGTAGGCAATGTTCTCCGCGCCCAGAATGTGCCGCATCTGACCTGAGATCTGATCCGGCAACAGGCGCTTCAGGTTGAACTTGAGGCAACGCGACAACACCGTCACCGGCAATTTCTGCGGGTCGGTGGTGGCGAGCAGGAACTTCACATGCGGCGGCGGTTCTTCCAGCGTCTTCAGCAACGCGTTGAACGCGTTCTTCGACAGCATGTGCACCTCGTCGACCAGGTACACCTTGAAGCGACCACGCGAGGGCGCGTATTGCGCGTTCTCGATCACCTCGCGGACATCGTCCACGCCCGTGTTGCTGGCCGCATCGATCTCGAGCAGGTCAACGAAACGCCCCTCGTCCACCGCCGTGCACACCGAGCACTCACCACAGGGGTCGGCCGACTGACCGCGTTCGCAATTGAGCGACTTGGCAAAAATACGCGCGATCGTGGTCTTGCCCACACCACGCGTACCGGTAAACAGATAGGCGTGATGCATGCGCCCGGTATCCAGCGCATTGGTGAGGGCGCGCACCACATGCTCCTGGCCAACCAGCTCGGCGAACTTGCGCGGGCGCCACTTGCGTGCGAGTACCTGATAGGACATGGCTACCAACGTGGGGGCAAAGGTCGATTGTGCCAAGTCGGCAGCGATTGCGGTAGGAGCGGCTGCCGCCGCGATGCTCTTTCATCGAAGCATCAAGCGTCCCGCGACGGCCTGACCGCCCTCGCAGGCTCCCGAAAAGGCGGCGGCCCCGCCAGCCACACCCCGGCACCCGAATCATTCGCTACCGTTGCTTCCTTCCGGACCTGGCGGAGTTTGCGAACTATCGTCGCGGGGGGACCGACGGGGCCACCATAGACGTGGGCTTGAAAGCCCTGAAACTGTATGAAACCTGCAAGTTGGCGGAGAGAGAGGGATTCGAACCCTCGATACGTTTTACCGTATACACACTTTCCAGGCGTGCTCCTTCAACCACTCGGACACCTCTCCACTTTCACTTGCAATCACGCGTACAACTTGAAGGAGCGGGATTGTTAGGCTCATCCTGAGCCTCACCCCTCACTGGCGTTCGGGGCCAGCCTGCGGCTGTCCAAATTCGTTCCAGACGAATTTGTCGAACCCTCGATACGTTTTACCGTATACACACTTTCCAGGCGTGCTCCTTCAACCACTCGGACACCTCTCCGTTTGCAACTCGTCTTTACCGGGCGCTCAGGCCCGGCAAAGAAGCGGAATCATAAGCGACCGCACCCATGCAGGCAAGCACGGTTGCGCGGACTCAGCCGGCATCGGGCCGTGGCAGGGATGGCCTGGGCAGTGCCACTCGCTCGCCGGCGACGGCAATGCGGCAACCGCGTGCGATCAACGTCGCACCATCAGCGGCGCTGCCATAGTGGTACAACACGAATCGGGCGCGCAGGGCCGCACCGTATTCCTGCTCGATATCCTCGATGCCGGTATGCGAGGGATTGCCGACCAGGCTGCAGTCATGGGCGATCAACTCGTGGCTCACGACGTAGCGGGCCAGCAGCTCGGGAATCGGGCGGGTATCGCCGGTGTAGACGAAGCTGCCGTCCAACGCCAAACCATAGGAGGTGCCGGGAACGTGGTGGCGCGTGGGAAACACGTCAAACCACAAGCCATCCAGCCAGAAGCCACGGGTGCACGGCACCAGCCGGAATGCCTCCCAGAAATTGACGCCGCCCTCGGCCAGCGCACCGGGGTAATCGGCCACCCGCGCCTGCAACCACGGGATCAGGCCGGCATGGGCGAACAAGCGCGTGCTGCCGCGCCGATCCGGATCGAACCACAGCTTGAAGAACAACTGCTCAAGCCCGGCCACATGATCCATATGGGTATGGGTGATGTAGACGGCCTGTGGAAGGCTGCCGTAGGCCGCGTGATAGCGATCAAGCGTGTCCGGGCCGCAATCGATCAGCAACTGCGGCTCGCCATCGCGTTCGAACACCACTGCCGAGGAACCCAGGGCCGTGGCATGTGCCGCGCCCACGCCGAGAAAATGCAGATGCCAGTTCATGGATTCAGGATACGTCCATAGCCGTTCAGCAGTGGTTGCCAGGCATCCGCCTCGAATGCCGCGTCGCCCGCGCTGGCGGCGCCAAGCTTGACCAGCGAACGGCGCAGGCGCTGCAGGTTGGCCTGCTGCCAGCCCGACGCCGGCGCGCGGATACGACCGCGGTCAAGATCGATCAGGTACAGGCCGTGCGGCGTTACCAGCACATTGTGGGCATTCAGATCCGCATGCCAGACGCCGGCCCGATGAAACCTGGCGATCACCTCACCCACCGCGGCGGCCAATCCTGCATCCAGCCGACCCGCCGCCAGGCGCTCGGCCAGGGTCTGTGCGTCGGCGATACGGCGGGTGATCAGGTCGGCCCGATAGAACAGGCCATGTCGGACATAGCGTGCCGCAACCACGACAGGCCCGGGCAAACCCAGCCGGGCGATCTCGGCGAGCAGGCGAAACTCCCTGAAGGGGCGCGTAAGCTCCGCGCCACGCCAGAGATAACGATCCCTGATCAGGGCGGCGATCAGGCCACCGCGGCGATAGTGCCGCAACACGCATTCACCGGCCGGGCTTTCGATGATGGCCACGCCGCCGCGACCACCAGCCTGCATGCGCAATGCCGCGCGTTCGCGCCAGTAATCCGGCACAAACCAGTCATGCCCGACTTGTGGCGACACCTCGGCGTCGAACAGAATCGCGCCTTTGGCGTTTTCGTGCATCCGTTCCTGCATCATCATGCCTTGTGATTCCCCACGATTCTAACCCAGACCCATGACTCCAAGCCCGATGAACGCACCCTCCTCCCTGTGTCTGCTTCGCACGTCGGCCATCGGCGACGTGACCCACGTCGTGCCGCTGGTGCACACGCTGCAGCAGGCGTGGCCGCAGGCGTCGTTGACCTGGGTGGTGGGCAAGCTGGAACGCAAGCTGGTCGGTGACCTGCCCGGCGTCAAGTTCATTACCTTCGACAAGGCGGCCGGCTGGGCCGGCATGCGGGCGGTGCATGCCGAGCTGCAGGGCCGGCGTTTCGACGCGCTGCTGCAGATGCAGGTGGCGCTGCGTTCCAACCTGCTCAGCCTGGGCATCAAGGCCGATCAGCGCATCGGTTACGACCGGGCGCGTTCGAAGGATCTACACGGGCTGGTCATCAACAAACGTATTCCCGTACGCAGCGACGAACACGTGCTGGACGCAATCGGCAGCTTCTGCGAGCCGCTTGGCCTGAAACAGAGCCAGGTGCACTGGAACATCCCTATCCCCGACGAAGCCCAGGCCTGGGCGGCCGAGCAACTGCCAGGCGATGCGCCGACCCTGCTGGTCAGCCCCACCTCGAGTCATGCGCTGCGCAACTGGCGAGCGGAACGCTATGCCGCCGTGATCGATCATGCGACCGCTCGTGGCTGGCGCGTAGCGCTTGTCGGCGGCCCCTCCGCGGGCGAGCGCGCGATGGCCGACGCGGTGCTGACCAGCTGCCGCCGCCAGCCCATGGATCTGACCGGCAAGGACACCCTCAAGAAACTGATGGCGATGCTCGGTCGCGCCCGACTGCTGCTGACCCCGGACTCCGGCCCGATGCACATGGCCAATGCCGCAGGGACGCGGGTGCTCGGCCTGCATGCCGCCAGCAATCCGGACCGCTCGGGCCCCTATTCGGACCGGCGCTGGTGTGTGAACAAATACGACGAGGCGGCGCGCAAATACCTGGGCAAGCCAGCCAGCGACATCGCCTGGGGCAGCAAGATCGAGAAGCCCGGCGTGATGGACCTGATCAGCGTTGACAACGTCATCGAACGCTATGAGGCCGCCGCACGCGACATGTCCCTCATGTAGGAGTGCACCTTGTGCGCAATGGCTCCTTTTGACCTCACGGAAAAGCATCGCGCACAAGGTGCTCCTCCGTTGCAACCATCACAACGATCGGTAATCCTGGTACGACTACCGCATCCATTGCGCTGCAGCGCTTCCCAAGGCAAATTGCGATCCAGCTACCCATAGAGCTACCCATTTGCTTCGCGCGGGTCGAAACTCGCGCCGCTTGCCGGGCCGGCGTGAATCTGCGCTCGGTGGCGTGGATCATGGACAGCTTGTAATCGAACGATTACAATCCTGACATGTACTTGGTTCGCACCCTTCCCGCCTTCAACGACTGGCTTGCTGGCATCCGGGACGGCATGACGCAGCGTCGGCTGGGCCGGCGCCTCGAAAAAGCGCAGGCCGGCCACCTGGGTGACGTCAAGCCGGTGGGTCAGGGTGTTTTCGAGATGCGCGAGCATTACGGCCCCGGCTGGCGCATGTACTACGTGCAGCGGGGCCCGGTGTTGATCGTGATGCTCGGCGGCGGCGACAAGTCCACCCAAGCCGCCGACATCGCCAAGGCCGTCAAGCTGGCGGCCACTGTAGAGGAATAGACCATGACCAAGAAAATCAAGGCGTCCACACTGCCAGAGTTCGACATGACGGAATATCTCGGCGACGGCAAGGCCATCGCCGAATATCTGACCATCGTGCTTGAGGAAAACGACCCCGGCGCGTTGGCTCAAGCGCTAGGCACGGTGGCCCGCGCACGCGGCATGAGTGACATTGCCAAGGCGTCGGGGTTGACTCGCGAAGCGCTGTACAAGGCGCTTCGCGCCGATGCGCAACCCCGCCTCGCCACCGTGCAAAAGGTGATGCACGCACTGGGTCTGCAATTGACAGCCAAGCCGCTGGCCGCTTGACCTGCTCGCGGGCACCCCTTTTTGTAGGGCGGTAAATTGGCAGCTCCACCGCTGGTCGTCGTGACGATCCGCCCCAACACTTCCCAACAGGCAGGATTCGCGCGCGCGAACGGAAGGCATGCGATCGCATCAGGAAACTTGCCGGTCGGATGGGTTTCAGCGTCACGCCTGCGCCGCACTTACGGCACGGCGCGGCGATAGGCAGCGTCGCAACGGCATCCCGCATGATCGAGCGGCGCCCACGCACCCGATGCGTAGGGCATGTCGATTGCGATCCATCCTTGTGCGGCATTCGCGGTGCAGATCGGGCAGACACCCTCATCGTTCGATAGCAGCCAGCGCTTGACCTTCATCCCGACCGATACGGCGCCGGCATACGCGCCAAAACATTGAGCGAGACTTATCTCGGTGTCGGCGATCACTTGGGCCACTTTTGGATTGTAGGCATACACGTTGCGCAGGTTGTCGGCAATTTCGGTGCGGAGGGCATCGGTGTGCATCCCCTCTGCGATGGTCTGACGGATCAGCATGCGCAGAATGTCCGTCATCGGGTTCCCAGCCGCATCCACGATTAGAAGGTCAGCGCCATGCTCCTCTGCCCATGCGACAGCGTGCGGGTCGTAGCCACCGAAGAAATTGTCACTGGCGCATGGCGCCTGCTGGGCATAGATTTGCCGTGAGCGCGAATTGTTCGAGACCACCCAGCTCTGGTCAAAGCCGACGTATCGCAATCTGTCTGGGTAAAGCTTGTCTGTACCGGCTTGGTGCGTCACGGGCGTGGGCTCCGGGAGTTCCTTGCGTAATCAAAAACCCCGCCGGAGCGGGGTTCGTGGCGAATCGTGCGGGCTTACGTCAGCTGCCCATGCCGGCCTCGGTATGGCCTTCGCCAGTTGTCGACCTGACGAACCTCCCTGACTTGTCGAACACCAGTGTGGTGCTCACATTGTCCGCAATGCTCTTGCCGGCGAATATTCCGACAATCGGAATGTATGACGCGCCGCTCGCATGTGACTTGACGTACATGTAAACCACAGTGGTCTGGCCATTGGATTCGTGCGTTACCTGATTCGGCTGGCCGAGCTTAGCTTCGGCCTCGCTTATCGTCGTCACGCCAGGCTGAAACGTGTTGACCACGTTCGGATCGACCTTCGTCCCCACACTGACGCAGCCAGCAAGCATCGAAAAGACAGCACAGACAATCATCCTTTTCATCATCATTCCCCCGTTCCTGTAGTCAGCGCATCCTACGCTGTACCTCACGGATTTTGCCAGTCGGGCACCGCAGCATGCTCACTGACCGTGGTGCAATCCGATGCAGCGCCAGATGCCAAAGTCATTCGTGCGCACGGGCGCACGGGCGTAGCGGTTACTCGCAGCCTTTTGGGGGGTGACAAAACCCTGGCTTCGGCCTCGGCAGGTTCGCCGTCACCGTGGCCTTGCCTTCCGCCGTGCGCGGGCCAGTCGAGCAGCAGCCATGCCACTTGCAGTTGCGCCGTCTCGGCAGCGAGCTGGACGATGATTTCGTTGTCAGTGCCGGGCAAGACGTTCCTTGGGGCAATAGAAACCCCGCCGGAACGGGCTGGTTAGTTATCGGTGCTTTGCACTATTCGCGGAGATTGCCTCTCAGTGCAGCGATGATCGTTGCCGCTCCGTACAGCGTGAGGCCCAGCGTCAGGATACTGAAAAACGACCACCATCCTAGAATATCGCTGTACTCACCATACCCAGAGCCGGTCAGACCAGCTCCAATGACAGATAGCGGAATGCAAAGAAATGACAGTACCTGCAGGAAGTTCGGAAACCCACGCCAGTCGCCCGTGTTGCGCTTAGGTTTCTTCTCAGTCCGTGCCGACTCTCCCTCAATCGTTGCGTTTTCCATGTCGCCCCCTGCGTTTGTGGTGTTGCGATGTATGTCACTTCAAGTGGCTTCAGATCGCACTATATCCGAGCCACAGTGCTTGCACTTAATGGCCTCGACGCGGATCAGTTCAGCGCAAAATGGGCATGCCTTCGAAGCTGCCTTTGACAACTCGGGTTGTATCGTGGGCCGCGGGTTTTCACTGTACCCAGTGAAGGCCCAGACCAGAGCCGCCACCCATCCAAGCACCGTCCAGCCCAGCAGGAAGTTCAAGACAGCAATTCCAGTGGCGCTTGGGTGTTTGTAATACGCGGCAACGATGCCCGGCGCAAAGTACACCGCCAGCCCGTCAATGATAAACACTCCAGCGGCTATTGCCGCCGCCGTATTGTTCCCGCTTCCGATGGCGAAGGCAGGCAAAAGAATGAAGGCAAGCAGCAGAATCAGTCCGAAGGTTCCGCCGCTCGGCTTGCGTACATCTTGCGAGTCCATTGCATTTCCTCTTAGTTGGGTCAGGCAATCCTACGCCCGCTGATCGGTAACATTTGTCGTCGCACTCCGGCTCACAAGGATTTTCATGGCCACCGATTAAAGCGCGCTTGATGATGCTGGTGTAGGTGTTGCACCCATCAGCTTTGCGTCAGTAAACCCTTCAACATGAAATTCAAAAACTGGCGATCCATTCTGGTACACAGCAGGTTCAATTTTGACCACCTTGGCCTTGTTGAGCTCCGCCTCGATCACATCGGCATCATCCGGCCCCACATCAGGATCATCGCCCAAAAATAGCACTGTCGAGTCAGCATCATCGCCAGATGTCGCCGAATAGGATTTCGGGGGTTCGTTGTCGAACTTTACCTCGACCGTGCAATCTTCGCGGTTAGCGCACATCAGTTGTCCACGATCAATGGTGAACAGGATTTCGAAGTGCTTTGACGACGCCATTTTTCGCACTATCAGGTGTCCATTTTGCGGTCCCTGATAGGGAAAGGCGAAGTTCACCTGATTTGCACTGGTGATGCTAGCGAAGTGATCAACGCCGCCCGTGATCATCTTCGCTGGGTGAGCCATATACGCCCATGCAAGCGAAGCGGCTTTTGCTGCAGCAAGAGCCGCGTTGGCTTTGGCGAGCGCTGCGTCTGCAGCCGATTGCGCCGACTCCGCATCCGGTTGCTGTGCGGCCGTGGACTGATGACCGCCGTCACATCCTGAAATTGAAAACAAGATCAGTGCACTTACCCATGCCAATAGGATTAAACGCTTCATCATTCCCGCCCCTAGTTTTGACGCTCCAGGCTGCAGCATAACTCCCTCACGGCCTCGGCAGGTTCGCCGCACACTTCGCCTTGCCCTCTACCGTGCGCGGGCCGGTGGAGCATCCGCCGTGCCACTTGCAGCGGCGCTTGCCGGGCACGCTCAGCGCCTCGCAAGGCTGACCGTCCCGGCGGCGCCGCGCACCGCACACAACGCGGTTTTCGCGCTCCATCGCATAGGCACGTTGCCACAGCCACCGCTGCAACTCGACGCCCTCGCGCACCTTATCCACTCGACGCGGAAGGGCAGAGTTATCCACGCCCGCGTGTACTGCTCTCGAAACTCCGGTTTGCCGATACCGCACAACGCCTTGGCGGCCCAGACGCTGAAGTTCGTGGGTGTGTGATCGTCGCCGGTCGTGCGGATGACAAACGCCGTTTCACGATACAGACCGCAGTTGATCAGCCCCCGTGCCTCTTCGTTGTCGCGCAGGAATGCGTCCACTTCGTCTATCAGCAGGGTCGGTGCGAACGCCTCGACGCTGCGGAACAAGGCAGCCGGTGAGATGTTGGACGCGGGCAGCGGACGGAACACCAGCCGCAACATCGCGGTTAACAGGATCGTCTTACCGCAACGCTTTTCTGGCGCCGTGATATGGGCCAGCGGCGACACGGTGAAGACGTCCATCAGCCACGTATGCATGATCCATAGCGCGGCGGCGGTAATCGTCACCTCGTCGGCAATGACGTGCTCCCGTAGCACTGCGCAAAGCTCAGCGAGCAACCCCGCGCCGTTTACCGGATCGGGCCATAACGCCACCTCGGGAAACATCTCCGCCTTGCCGTCGTCCTTGCTGGCCTGGGTCAACTTGTCCAGTTCGGTGATGCTGGCGCCGTTCGCCTTGGCCCTCGCGCGGATGCGGACATAGCGCGCCGGGTCAGTCTGGCGAGCCGTGCGGATGGCGGCGAGTATGTCCACCTCAAAGATGGCGCCCGGATCGCCGGGAAGCTGGTCTAGTGCCACGTCGATAGCATCGCCCACGGGGTGCAAGGCTTCCTCGCGCGCGGCCAGATCGTCGGGGCTGCTGCTGTAGGTATCAGCGGTCATTTAGCACCTCGGCCGCGTCAAGCACCTTGAGCGCCGCCACGCGCATACGGGTCAACTCGGCATCGTCCAGCAGGTCGCCGTCGCCCATCTTTGCAGCGGCAATCATCAGCACCGTTGCCTCATGGCTCAGCACGGACAGGGCAGCCCGCCAGCGTGGCAAAAGGGCCGCTTGGCGGAGCTGGCTGCGCTGGACTGGGGAAAGGCTGCGCAGGTCTTTCCGCACGAACAAGTCACCCATCTGCAAGCCGACGGCGGCAAGGATGTCGTGAACTTTGCAACCGGCGTGGCAATGCAACAGCAGCCTGCCGTCTTCACCTTCCGTGATACTCAGGGAAGGTGAGCGGTCTTCATGCGCGGAACAATTGGCAATCCAGCCGGAACCGACCTTCCGCAACCCGTGAAGTCGTGGCAGCACCAGCGCGGACGGTGAAGCGGTAAACTTTGGACGGGTGTTTTGAAAATGGGCCTCGGTGCGTTGGCGCGCGCCGGGGCTTTCTTTTGCGCGGCTCATTGCGCACCGCCACGGGCCGCGATGCGGTCGGCGACCCACTGGGAAACTTCAGTCGAAACCCACGCCACGTTGCGCCCACCCAACGGCACGGATGCCGGGAAGTTTTGAGCGCGTATCGCGTCGTAGATCGTGCTGCGAGCAAGGCCGGTCTGGCGGATGACTTCGGGCAGGCGCAAAAGGCGCTGCGGGGATTCGATTGTGTGCATGGACTTCACCGTTGCCGGGCGGTTATCGCCGGCTTCGGTTCCACACGTTAGGCACACAAACGGAAGCGCGCCTAGTTCGCTTCCCTTTTCTTCACCAGCCCGGCTTCTCGAAGCACGCTCCGCATTTGCTTCGATGACACGCGGAAACGTATTGCAAGAATCGCGGCAAGCTCACGCGGCGCTTTCCCCTGCCTAAGTAATTCGCTCCCCCTCTGCACCCACTCGGCGTGATCGGCGGCGGCATCCTCGCTACGTTGTTCACCGGAAGCCTTGCCACCCCGACTTGATGCCGCCTTATGTACCGCCCCATGCTGCGCCAGCGGCACTAGAGCCAGCTTGTCCTGAATCTCACGGCGTCGGTTGACCATCCATTCAAGGTGACGGCGCACCCCATCTTCGTTGCTTGCTTGCAGCGCCTCGGCCATCCACCCCCGGCGGATCATCAATTCTGTGCGCGCACCGCAAAAGCCGATGGAATCCAGCCAGACGTCGAAGTCGGGAATGCTGAAGCCGGTCATCCTCATCACGCCCAGCGCGAACTCCTGTTCGGCGGGATCGTCGCAGGTATATCCCACGCTTTGCAGTCGCATGCTGCCATAGCCGTTGCCCTGCATCGTCCAATTCGGTAAAGGGTCTTTGGATGGCTGCCTAACCATGACCTTGCCTTCCATGATTGCGACCAACTGCGCGTAGAACTTGGCTTCGTCGCCCCTGCACTCAGCAGCACGCTGGCGCAGTTCATCAATGGTCAATTCCCGGCCCGGTGGGCGCGCAGGCGTTTCGGCAAGCGTACGCAGCGACGCCCATGCATCTTCAGGGGATTCCTTCGCAGAATCGGCAGCTTTCGGCTTAGTCACACGCGCACCCTCGCGCCCTGTAGAGGTGCCGCGCCAGCCCGGCAGGGTGTCCGGGGTTTCGATCCGTCGATCTAGGCGCGGCGTGAAACAGTTGTCAGCTCACCTTGCGCTTGAACGCCACCACGTCGCCACCGGCGCGCAGGCCGTCCAGATACTCGCCCCACTGCATAAACGCCTCGGCCACCTGCTCGGGTGCCACCACGTCATAGATGCCTGCCAAGCCCGGTAGCCTATGGTTCAAGCAACGCTCGCAGACCTCGATACGGATATTCAGCGAGCGCATGCCGCTGCGAACCGTGCTGCGCAGGTCGTGAAAGACGATGGCCGGAAAGCCCGGCAGCGTAGCGGCGTAATTCTTGAGCCGATCCAGCGCGCGCTCGTGATCCATGCTGCGATCCTGCCCACCAGCCAGTGCCGGAAATACCCAACGCGAGCCGCCAGACAAGGCTCGCAACCGCTCGAATACCGCCAGTGTCGAAGGATGCAGCCGAATGACAAACGCGGGGTCGGTCATCCGCTTGCGCGTCTTAATCTTGTCGCGTGGAATGCGCCACTCACCGGCATGGACGTCTGCCCATTCAGCGCTAAGGGCTTCGCCGATGCGAACGCCGGTACGCACCAGCAGCTCGGCCAACGCGGCATCAAGCGGCGATAGTGTCGGTAGTGTCGGTAGTCCCAGCAGGAAGGCGCGTATCTGCTCCGCATTCAACGCGACGCGCTGGCGCTTGGCAGGTTGTGCGGCAATGCTCGGCATGCTCACCTCACGAAAAGGATTCGCCACCACAAGACGACGTGCGCGGGCATGGTTGAATAGCGCAATGCCAGCCTTGCGCACGTTTGCACCCGCCCAATAGCTGCGCTCGGCGGCGCGCTCGATCAGGGTTTGCGCATCATCGGCGGTCACGTCGCGGACGATACGCGAACCCAGCACCGGCAGAATGTCGGCGGTCATGTAGTTACCCAGACAGAATGCGGTACTCGCAGCCAAGCCCGGCACTACGCGCTTCTCATAGTCGCGCAGCAATTCACGTACCGTCCACGCCAGCGCGTCGGATTCCTTGCGGCGCTGCTTCTCAACGGCGACGTCCAAGCCAGACTCGACCTGTACCCGCGCCTTCGCTGCGTCCTTTCGTGCGTCCGCCAGCTTCAGGTCGGGATACCGGCCCAGCGTGACCTCGCGGCGACGTCCACCGATGCGGTAGCGGAGCGTCCACGCGGCGGTGCCAGCAGAGGACAGGGTGAAGGTCAGACCCTCGCCATCGGATACGGCGACAGGCTCACCAGCAGCGACCAGACGGCGCAACTGCGGATCGGTGAGCAACCTGCTTTGACGCTTGGGCATGGCGGCGATTCCTTGGGTAGCTAGAGCCATTCTAGCGTCTAACACACCTCCCTAGCTACCCAGCTAGCTACCCATTTTTTCGACGTCCGGTTAAATCCGCATTCATCCGACGGGATACGGCGTTAAGCAATTTCAATGACTTACATGGTTTAATTGAACGCCATCGGACTCGCTCGGCCTCTTAACGGTAATCCTGGTACGACTTTTCCTCGACCAGCTGCGAGCCGAGCTTGAGGTTGATATTGCGCTTGAACGCCGCGCGTTCGTCGTTGCGGAAATACACGGCGCGGGCCAGCTCGATGAATTCCTGATCGAACTCCTGCGCACGCTCCTTCAACCGGATGCGGTCCTCGATATCCCACAGCAGCTCGTTGACCTCGAAAAGCTGCGCGCGCTCGCTATTGATATCGGTCTGCGACGCACTGTCGTTCGCCCAGGTGGCGTTGAGCAGGTCCAGCTCATTGCGCACATTGACCAACTTGGCCTCATCGGCAATACGGCGCGACTTGATTTCGAGAATGGTGATCTTGTCGATCAGCTCACCGTAGGACACCGGGGTTTGAATCAGGCTCATCGTGGAGTTCCGTGGCATGGTGGAATCAAAATGAAGGGTGGAAAACGCGCTGCTTCACCAACTCGCATACCCTGCTGACGTCGCCATCCATGGCCCGGTCGCGGTGCATGAAGCCGATGTGCTGGCGCAGGACAGCATGCGCATCGCGCACCTTGGCGCCGGCATGGAAATCGCCGGTGCCGGCCAGCGTATCGGCAAGCTGCTGCAACTCGCCGACAAACTGCGCGTGGTGCGGATGATCCTCACGCGGCGCGTTGGCGATCTTCGTGGCCAGCGCCTGCCACCCGCCGCGACTCGCCAGCCGGCGCGCGGCGTTCAGCATTTCCTGGCGATAGTCCAGCGCCTGCGCGGCGGTATACAGCTCCAGCGCCAGCACATGGCCGAGGTCCTCGGTCATCTCCAGCACGTGGCGTGCCTCGTTGGCGCCCATCGACACGTGATCCTCGGCATTGGCGCTGGTGGGCACCGAATACACGCTGGCCGGATGCGCGCGCGTGGCCAGGTCATTGACCAGGGCGGCGGCGGTGTACTGCACGATCATGAAACCGGAGTCGGTACCGTCCTCGTTGCCGGTGAGGAAGGCAGGCAGGCCGTCGTTCGTCGCCGAATCCACCAGCTTGTTCAGGCGCCGCTCCGAGATCGAAGCCAGCACCGGAATGGCCGCCTTCACGTAGCTCATCGCCAAGGCCAGCGGCATGCCGTGGAAGTGGCCGGCCGAGATCACCTGATCTTCAATGAACGGCGAATCGTCGTTGTCCGGAAAGATCAGCGGGTTGTCGGTAACCGAGTTCAATTCGATCTCGAACACCCGGCAGGCCTGCGCCCAGGCGTCGCGCACGGCGCCATGCACCTGCGGCATGCAGCGCAGGCTGTAGGCGTCCTGCGGCTGATGTTTCTTACCACCCTTGAATGGCAGGAAGCGACTGTAAAAGGCCTCGCGACCATGGCGTTGATTGGCCGGTACCCAGTCCCAGCTGATGTCGAAACTCAGCGCCTGATCGTCCGCTTCGTTCCAGGCCTCGGCGCTCCACGGCTTGAAGCGCGGCACCAGGTGATACGGGATGTCCAACAGGGTGGAGCCCGTGAGCAGGCCGCGTACGCGCCCGGCCGTCTCGACCTGCCCCGGATGCGGTCGCAAGGCATGAACTTCCGGGCGCAGCGCGCCGCTGCGCCCGGCAAACGCGTCCAGCGTCATCGCTGCAGCCAGGTCAGCGGTATCCAGCAAATGTTCCAGCGCATCCAGCGCCAGCACGCCGGTGGCCAGCATCTGCGCAGTACCGTTGTTCAGCGCCAGGCCTTCCTTGAACGACAGCCGGATGGGCGCCAATCCGGCGCGCCGCAGCGCCTCGGCACCCGCCATCCGTTCACCCTGATAAAACGCCTCGCCACCGCCCAGCATCACGATCGCCAGATGCGACAGTGGCGCCAGGTCGCCGCTGGCACCGACCGAGCCCTTTTCGGGCACCACCGGCACCACACCCGCATTGAGCATCGCAGTCAACGCCTCAAGCGTGCTCACGCGGATACCGGAGTGACCGCGCATCAACGTATTGATGCGGATAACCAGCATCGCCCGCACCACGTCCTCACCAAACGGCTTACCCACGCAGACGGCATGGGTGATGATCAGGTTGTGCTGCAATTCCTCCAGCAAGCTGCCTTCCGGCTTGTGCGGATTGCCGCCGGGCAACTCGTCGCGCAGCCGATGCGCGCCCAGCAACTTGTCCGCATTGCTGCCAAAGCCAGTGGTGACGCCGTAGGTCGGCTCACCACAACTGACCTTGGCGGCCAGAAATTCGGCCGCGCGCTGCACGCGCTGCAATCCGGCCAGCGCCAGCGCCACTTTCCGGGCATCACGCGCCACCGCCACCAGCTGGGCGCGGGTGAGGCTGTTGCCGTCAAGAACGATACTTTCGCTTGTGCTCACTACTGCCTCGCTGATGAAGGGGATACTCGATTGCCGGCTCGTCGATGGGCAATCAGCCCATCGCCGCGGCCTGTTCCAACTCAACCCGCAGCGTCTTGATCAATTCGCTTCGCGCCACCTCGAACTGGTCCTCACGACGCAGATCCTTCACCGTCACCACGCCCTTGGCGATCTCGTCCTCGCCCAGCACGATCACGAAGCGGATGCCGGCGCGATCGGCGTACTTGAACTGCTTGCCCAGCTTGCCGCCCTCCAGCACCACCTCGGTGGCGATACCCGCGCCACGCAGTTCGCTGGCCAGGGCGAGGTACGCCGGTAGCTGCGCCTCGTCCATCTGGGTCACCAGCACGTCGACCGTGCTGGTGGCGGTATTGATCAGGCCCGCATCGCGCAATTGCCAATACAGCCGGGTCAGGCCGATCGAGATGCCCACGCCGGGCAGTTGCGACCTGGTGTACTGGCTGGCCAGGTTCTCGTAGCGGCCGCCCGAGCAGATCGAGCCGATCTGCGGATGCTCGTTGAGCGTGGTCTCGTAGACCGTGCCGGTGTAGTAGTCGAGGCCACGGGCGATCGACAGATTCAGCGCATAGTGCGTCTCCGGCACCCCGAACGCGTGGATCAGGCCCAGCACTTCCTTCAGCTCGTTGCGACCTTGCTCCATCACCTCCGGGCCGGCGCCGAGCGCATCGAGTTTGTGGAGCGCATCCTGCAGCGAGGTCGAGCGCACCTGCACGAAGGCGAGGATCTTCGCCGCGACGTCCGCACTGAGCCCGAACGTCTCGCCGGTCAGCGTATCGCGCACGTAATCGGCGCCACGCTTGTCCAGCTTGTCCACCTCGCGCAACACCAGCATCTGCTGCTCGCTGTCGACGATGCCCAGGCTCTCGAAGTAACCGCGCATCAACTTGCGGTTGTTGAGCTGGATGGTGAACGGGCCAATCGCCAGTTCACGAAACACGCTGTAGATCACCGCCGGAATCTCGGCGTCGTAGCGCACCGACAGCGCGTCCTTGCCGATCACATCGATGTCGCACTGGTAGAACTCGCGGAAACGCCCACGCTGCGCGCGTTCGCCGCGGTACACGCGCTGCATCTGATAGCGCCGGAACGGGAAGCTCAGGTCGCGCTCGTGCTCGGCGACGTAGCGCGCCAGCGGCACGGTGAGGTCGAAGCGAAGCGCCAGCTCCGGCATGCCCTCATCAACCTTGCTGGCCGCGTTCAAGGCACCCGTCGACTGCACGAAGTAGACCTGCCGCTCGGTCTCGCCGCCGGTCTTGGTCAGCAGTACATCGGAGTACTCGATAACCGGGGTCTCGATCGGCAAAAAGCCGAAACGCTCGTAGTTGCGTCGAATCACGTCGAGCATGCGCTGGAACGCGATCTGGTCGAGCGGTAGCAGCTCGAGCACGCCGGGCATCGTGCGGGCCGGGGTAAGCGCCATGGAATCCTCTACTGATACTGTCGATGGGGAACAATCCGCGCCACGGCGAACCGCGCCACGGCAGCCGTCAAGATTACCAGAACGCCATCAGGCCCCCGCAGCCTTTCCTTGGACCATCTGCAGCGAAACTGTTGCCAAGCCCCCGTTCGGCGATTAACATACGCGGCTTCCCACGGGGTGTAGCTCAGCCTGGTAGAGCGCTACGTTCGGGACGTAGAAGTCGCAGGTTCGAATCCTGTCTCCCCGACCAATAAATCAAGTACTTACAACACTTGTTCGCGAAAGGCCCGGCCTCAAAACCGGGCCTTTTTCGTTGCTGAGTGGCACGAAATTGTCCCCAACATGGCTGGAGCATGGCAGTGATATGTCGGCGAGCGCTCCACAAAATTGCCTCATTGGGCGGATTCAACTACGAAGTGCGACGCTTGAAGAAAGCGAAAAAGACTTCGCTTGGCGTCTTGATGCCTGGCGTTTTTCGAGGGCTGCGTATTGCCAAGTAAGTGACCACGCATTGCCATCACAACTGACCACATCCGGCAGGTGAGTTGACCATCCGACTGAAGGTCACTTGTCGACCCGAAGCGGACATCAACTGGATAGCCGCCGTTCGCTCTTCATCTCACGTGCAGTCGATCCAAAGGACCAGTCTTTCTGTGGACGACTTGTTCCACATAGGTCTGCATCAGGGTGATTTTGAAATCTGGCACCCAAAGGACAGTTGCATCGTGCGAATATCGGTGGCAGCAGGTTGCATGCGACGCATGTCTTCAGGCTAGCGATAGGATCGCTGCTGTCTTCTCAACGACCTGAAGGTCCAACGACTTTTGCTGGATCTCGTCCGCCCACGCCTTCCGAACTTTGTCGTATACGAAAATCTGCAGCCTCGGTGCGCTCAGTGCAGACGTCACGACCGCGATCCGGTAGCTGGGAAGATCTCCGGCCAAATGCTCTTTCACACAGCGATACTCGTTCGGGGTCACCTCGACAACCGTCCTTGGTCCAGACAACCCTTTGACCTCGATCCGGTAGACGGGCTCAGCACCTAATGCTGGCGCACCTTCCTGGTAGATCTCCAAATCCCAGCCTACGTTGTCTTTCTCGACGCTACGTACCTCGTTACCGACATAGTGCTTGGTAACCATTGCAATGGCCGACTTTTCTACCAACGCATTGCGATCCGGATCTGTCGATCGACGCAGCTTCTTCCAAGCGGCGTCATAGCTATCAGAAACAGCGCTGTGCCTGGCCAACAATGCCCGAACCTTCGCAATAAAGGCCGGTACGTCGGGATTCTCACTATGCTCTGGAAACCACCAGTTCGCCTGACCGATCCAGCCAGGCGGACGTCCTAGGACGATGGTGCGGCCCTCCAGTGCCAAACACCGCGCGTTGGTCGCCCTCGCCGATATCCTGTAGCTGTCCACTTCATCGAGCCTATGCTGCTTGGTCGGCAACTTCTCATGCATCTGACGCTGACGATAAACGGTTGCATCGAGGTAGTAGCCAATCACTCGACGACCTTCACCGTTCGGATTGGTGGCCACCCACACGACGTCGATGTGATCGATATGGTCGGCATCATCGGAGGCATCCAACTTCTCGATACTCACCGCGCGGTCGATCTCACCCTTGATGGTCTCAAAATGACCGAACACATCCCCCGAGGGTGTCGGTAGGAAATTGCAGCACTCATGGCCGCGTTTGTTCTCCATCACCCACTTGCCACCGCCAACGATATTATCCGGCTGGCCCTCCAATCCTTGATACCTAGCCATCCAGCCCACGTTACAAACCAGGATTTGCGATTGACTCGATGTAGTCATGTTGGGCTATCCCTGAAACAACAGTGGTGGTGAAATGCGATGTCGTTGTGATTTGGATCATCCTCTCACACATGCGGCTGGGTTCACGATGAGCCGTGCGGACGTCTGCTTCTGGGCGATGCCTGACCTTGCGTGGCCGTCAAACGACGAGCAAGCTGCGACGGGCCGAGGTCGACCCTGAGGTTTCAGCGAAGCGTGGCTGCTCGACCTAAGGTAGGCTGTTGCTGCGTTCCTGTGCCACAGCCACACCGACGCGAGCTCCAAGGCAACTTGGCCTGTCCGGCCTGAGATGTCTTGGTCCGTATCCGCCATTGGAGAGTGAACACAATGCCTCAACGAAAGACATTCTACAGCTTCCATTTCGCCAACGACGTCATGCGCGTCCAGCAGGTGAGAAACATGGGCGTGGTCGAAGGCAATAGCCCCGTCTCTCCAAATGCGTGGGAAGAAGTCAAGAAGAAAGGTACGGTAGCAATCGAAACCTGGATTGATGACAACATGAAAGGCAAGTCGTGTGTCATCGTCCTCGTTGGTACGGATACACACAAACGGCCTTGGGTGAAGTATGAAATCGAGAAGGCATGGAAGGACGGCAAGGGACTGTTCGGCGTTCATATTCACAACGTGAGCTGCCCAAACACTGGAAAGTGCACGAAGGGCGCAAATCCGTTCGATACAATCACTTTCAAACAGGGCGGCGTCGTGGTCACACCAAAGTGCTATGACCCAAAGTCCAGTGATGCCTACGCCGATATCGCTTCGAACCTCTCGTCGTGGGTGGAAGCGGCGATCAAGCAGCGCGGCTGACCACCAAAGAGTAGAACCTTAACTTTGTTCCGCGGCCCGATGCGCTCACAGCATTTGAATGGATCGCCCGGGCCGCGCCATGCTCAAGTAGTGGCACGCCATTTTGGCATCTCTCAAACAACTAGACGCGCACCGCGGGCTCTTGGGAGATTGGATACGCGGATGGCAAGAAGTCCGATGCGTCAATGATGGTCGTCGGAGCGAAGGATAGCGGCGGCACATATCGCAACGAATACCTAGATATTTACCGTCGCATCACTGATGTAGGTGGCAGGTTGATCATTGCTAAGCTTGGCGTGGTGGCCGCACGGTACTTGCAAGAAGCGTCAACAACTCCCTCCGCGAGGTTCTGAACATGGCTCTGTACCAAGTGGGACTTCTAGGCGACGTCAGTGACGCTTTGCTCCAGCAGTTGAACAAGACGCTTGTGGCGATGGTCACGCCGCTGGGACTCGCCGGCGAGATCGAAGTCGTGGCCACGCCTGTCGGCTATGACCCAAGAAATGATTTCGCATCCGTCGCTCTGTATTTCGGGGCTGAAGGGTTGGCGGCTGATGAGGCGGCATTGATGAAGCTGATGCGGGAGGGGACCCCGGTCGTGCCGGTAGTACCTGACCTTAAGAAGTTCTCGAAAATGGTTCCCGATTGCCTTCGGGCGATCAATGGCATGGAGCTTTCAGCAAGCGATGTTGAATTTCTCCGACCTGCATCGCTGGCCATGGAGATATTAGGATTGCTGCCGCGTCAGCGGCGCATCTTCCTCAGCTACAAGCGAACTGAGTCGACAGAAGCCGCCCTGCAGTTATTCGAGTACCTGACGAGTCTCAAGTTCGACGTGTTTCTGGATACGCATGGAGTACCTCCAGGAGACGACTTCCAGGAGGTACTGTGGCAGCGGCTGAGCGATTCCGACGTGCTGGTGATGCTTGATACAGCGAGCTACTTTGACAGTCGATGGACTCGGCAAGAGTTTGGACATGCACTGGCGAAGTCTTTGGTGCCCCTACGTTTGGGTTGGCCGGGAGTCGCGCAATCGCCTCGAAGCCACGCAGCTGAGTCATTGCAGTTTGGTGCGGACGACTTTGAGGACGGCGGCAAGCGTTTGAAGACTGCAGCGCTGGATTCAGCAGGACTGGCAATCGAACGTGCACGAAGTCGCGGTATCGCACTGCGGAGCTCGGAGATCAACAATGCCGTCATCGTTGCGGCCCATAAGATTGATGGCAAATTCTTAGCTCTGGGGCCGAAGCGCACTATCGTCGTTGAGCTCTATTCCAAGCACAAGGTTCTCATCTATCCATCGGTCGGTGTCCCGACGGCGGAGCATCTACATGAGGCGTCGATGATGCAGGTTGACGGATCCCGGGCCGTCGTGTTCGACGACAGTGGCGTGGGTAGGCGATGGCAACATCACCTCGAGTGGTTGAGCAGTCAAGTGAGTTCGGCACGGCTCATGCGAAAAGGGCATGCGGCCTGGGATCTCGCAGCGTTGGAGCCATGAAATGAAGCAAATCTTTCTCTCTGCAGGAATTCCAAGCCGCGCAGAACTGCCATACGGCGAGACAGCCGATCCGATGCTGATTCACTCGGCCGTGCGATCGCTTTGCACCTTGGTCTTCGGACACAAACGCATCGTCTGGGGCGGCCAACCCGCCATCACCCCCATGATGTGGGCGGCTTGCGAGAACCTTGGCATCGACTACGCCAAGACTGTCCATCTGTATCAGTCCCGGTTCTTCCAAGAACTATTCCCTGAGGAGAACGCGCTGTTCAAAAACGTGACCTTCGTAGAAGCGGGCTCCGACCGTGACGCAAGCCTACTTGTTATGCGCCAACAGATGCTCAAGAACGAATTCGAGGCCGGGGTTTTTGTCGGCGGCAAAGACGGAATCATCGCCGAGTTTGACCTCTTTCGAGCGATGCATCCGAAGGCCGGTGTAGTTGTGCTCACTTCAACGGGGGGTGCCGCACGAGTGCTGGGAGAAAGATTCCCGGAGCTGAGTTCACTGGGCGGCGATTTCATCGACTACATGTCATATATGACCAAGTTCATCGATGTCTCTGATCCCAAGACTGATCCAAAGAGCAGACCCCGTCGAAACCCAAAGTGACCTGATCACCAACGAGGTTCCGGCTCGGCGGTCAAGCGGCCGTAGATCGAAATTTTTCGTGCGACGGACACTTCTCCAGTGAGATTTATCTCTAGACGTACCTTTTTCAGCTTTCACTACAAGCCCGATGTGATAAGAGAAGGCAATGCAGCGGGCGCCAACCCGCTACGCAGGTCGGCGCCACTGATTTCGGGCGTCATGGATCACCCAGCCATTTTGAACGGCAGCTTTGCGGGAGGCATTTGCCGCCCGCGACCGGCCGTTCTCTGCCGTCAGCCGCCTTAGATGCCTGCCGCAAAACTGACGTTCGCGACCGGCTCAAATGGGTTGCTATGCAGAGCTCTACATAGCGACCCCTATGCGCAGGTCGCAACTATGCGCAGTTGATCGTCGCGGGCACCGCCAGCCCCTTGCGCAATGCGGTTGGGGCTGGAAGCACCTGCGCATAGTT